>Ga0207721_100027_pt1 | contig 232270 bp, 165 predicted proteins | sample TtaePargueraPR_3_FD_187756 | JGI IMG/M metagenome (GOLD analysis project Ga0207721, IMG submission 187756) | Aerobic enrichment media microbial communities from Bioluminiscent Bay, La Parguera, Puerto Rico - Tt and P2 (1) (SPAdes) | ecosystem: Environmental > Aquatic > Marine > Unclassified ... | reverse complement strand
CCTCTATGTCTTATATTATAACATATAACGCAAAACTACGCAATACAAAAGTGTGAAATTTGACAAAAAAATAAGCCTATATCAAGGCTTTTGGATATTTTTTCTTTATTCAACTGTCAAAGACCCGCGAAGGATTAGTCGAATCACTGTTTGAGCGTAGCGAGTTTTGATTCGACCCGTAGCGAGTTATACATTCTCTTAGCCTCGGAGCTTTAGTTATTGGAATAATATGGTCCACGATGATTAAATACACCCAGCAAAAACAAATAATTAAAGCTTTTGATATTACATATATAATACAAATTGATATATAAAGCTATTCTAATGTATAATAATCAGTAAGAATTAATGTAGATTGAGGTGTATTGTGAAAAGAATATATATGGACAGTGGCGCCACATCCTTTCCTAAGGCTCCGAGAGTAGCTGAAAGTGTGTATGAATATCTAAGTAACATAGGTGTAAATGCCAATCGCGGTGCTTATTCCACTTCTTTTGAAGTTGAGAATGTAATTTTTGAAACAAGGGAATTGCTATGCTTACTCTTTGGCTTTAATAAGCCGGAAAATGTTGTGTTTACAAAGAATGTAACTGAAAGTCTTAATGTGCTTATAAAAGGGCTCTTTAAAAGAGGAGATCATGTGATAGTATCATCTATGGAGCACAATGCTGTTATGAGACCGCTAAGTGCTCTCGAAGAAAGGGACGTTACTTATTCAAGAGTTTTATGCAAAAAGGATGGAAGCATTGATGCAGAAGGTTTACTGCCATTAATTTGTTCTAATACAAAGGGAGTTGTTATGACTCACGCATCCAACGTCAGTGGAACAATTTTAGATCTTGCAAAAGTCGGTGAGATTTGCAAGGAAAAAGATCTGTGGTTTATAGTGGATGCTGCTCAGACAGCAGGAACTATAGAAGTTGATTTTGAAGATTTATATGCTGATGCCATAGCATTTACCGGTCACAAAGGATTATTGGGTCCTCAGGGAATTGGTGGTTTTTTAGTGGGGGATGAATTGTGTAATGAACTCTCAACATTTATTGAAGGAGGCACGGGAAGCTTATCAGATACAGAGATACAGCCTTCCTATATGCCGGATAAGTTTGAAGCGGGAACACTAAATGTGCCTGGTATTTATGGACTTAACGCTTCATTAAAATATATACAAGAAGTTGGCGTTCAAGAAATTTACAATAAAGAGATGCAACTTATCTCGGTTTTTTTAGAAAAACTAATGGATATGGAACATATAAAGATAATTGGTAAGAGCGGTATAGAAGAAAGAACAGGAGTAATTTCTATTGATTTTAAGACTGAGGACAATGCAGAAATGTCACATCGTCTTTCATCAGAATTTGGTATAATGACTCGAAGTGGAATGCATTGTGCACCCTCTGCACATAAAACATTAGGTACTTTTCCAAAGGGAACTGTGCGTTTTGGATTGAGTCATTTTCTTGAAATATCAGATGTTTTATATGCAGTGGATTGCTTATATAAGATGACTAAAAGGAGATAAGATGGAATTTAATCAGGTGAAAATTTTTGTTGCGGTGGCTCAAAAAAAGAGTTTTTCAAAAGCTGCAGAAATGTTATTTATTTCGCAGCCAACCGTTACTAGCAATGTGAGGAAACTAGAGAAGGAACTTGGAGTAACATTAATTAATAGAAAAAGTAAAAATATTTCCTTAACTGAAGGAGGTATGCTTTTTTATCGCTATGCTATGGAATTAGTTAATATTTATGCCAAAGCTCAATACTCCCTTTCTAAATATAAAAAGGGCATTGAGGGTTTGTTGGAAATACACGCTAGTACAATACCAGAACAGTATCTGCTACCTTATATTGTTAGGGATTTTATTAAAGACTATCCTTTAGTCCGTTTTTCTATTCGTCATAAAGATTCAAGGGGAGTTATAGATGATATTCTTTCGGGGAAAATTAACTTCGGATTTGTTGGAGCAAAATATGCGTCAGATAATCTTGAGTATATTGATTTTTATGATGATAGATTGGTACTTATAACTTCTTTCGAAAAAAATTTTTCTAAACATTCTGTTACTATTGAAAGTTTGGCAGGGGAAGATATACTACTTAGAGAACAAGGTTCTGGTACAAGGCTCCTTTTTGAAAATGCTTTGAAGGAAAAGAAATTGGATATAGGCATGTTTAGATCTCACACAATAAATGATAGTTTAGAAGCGATAAAAAAAATGGTGTCATTAGGCGTTGGTATTGGTTTGGTATCATATATTGTTGTGAAAAATGAGGTTGCTTCAGGTCAACTAAATTGCTACGAGATAGAGGATATAGAGCTTAAGAGGAAATTCAGTTTGGTCTATTGCAAAAACCGATGTCTTTCACCTATTGAAGACAAATTCAAAAATTTTATTACTAATTGGAAATGGGATAATAAATACTTTTCATCTAAACAATTATACTAGAGGGCTGAAAGCGAAAGTTGACCAGTTGTTTTTCAGAGACAAATATATTATAAATAGTAAAGAATAATAAAAGTAGGGGACAATCATAAGTAGAAAAAGACAAAGAGTGAGGTACGAACTTGAATTCAGGGGGCTATAGATTATTTACTGAAAAGCGGCAGAATTTTTTGATAATTAAGATCTATAGTTGGGTAATATAGAAGATGTAGCGTTATGAAATATTTTTAATCAAAATAATATAAATTGGAGGTTACATTATGAAAAAAATACAAATAGCAGATGGAATACATATGTTATCGATGAATGTGGAGGATATTCTTTTTGAAGGAATGTGGGATTTAGCTAATGGAGTTACATTGAACTCTTATATTGTAAAAGGAGAAAAAACTGCTGTTATAGATGGTGTAATAGGATGGGATGGAGTACCGGAAACACTTTATAAGAATCTTGAGGAAATCGGTGTAAATCCTAAAGAAATAGACTATTTAGTAGTAAACCATATGGAACCAGATCATTCTGGGTGGATTGATAATTTTAAAAAGGTTACTGAAGATTTCACGATAATATGTACGGATAAAGCTGCTAAATTAGTGAATTCTTTTTACGGTGATGATGAAAGAATAAAAATTGTAAAAGAAGGGGATACCATAGATTTAGGAAAAGGCAAAAAACTCAGTTTCCATCCAACTCCAAATGTCCATTGGCCGGACACTATGCTCACTTATGAGATGGATACAAAAACACTATTTTCCTGTGATATGTATGGAGCTTTCGGAAAAATTGATGAACATTATTTTGACGATGAGTTGACTGATGAGGAAATAGGGTTTTATGAAGAGGAGGGTATACGATATTTTTCAAATGTTATGGCGACTTTTACACCTATGGTAAAAAGATCAATACAAAAGACAAAGGAACTTGACATAAATATAATAGCTCCTGGCCATGGACCTGTATATAGAAAAAATCCACAAAAAATAATTGAAGACTATTTAAGGTTTTGTCAGTATTCAGAGGGTTCAGGAAAAAGAGAGGTATCTGTATTATGGGGTTCAATGTATGGTATGACTGAGAAAGCAGTTGATTTTGCAGAAAAAGTTTTAAAAAGAGAAGGTATAAAAGTAAATAAACTAAAAATGCCTTTAGAAAGTGAAAGTGAAATGCTTGCTACTGTTTTTAAATCAGCTGGTATAATAATCGCTGCACCTACCTATGAATACAAGATGTTTCCACCAGTGGCAACGGCAATAGAAGAAATAGGAAGGAAAAAAGTTACAAACAAAGTGGCATTTCGTTTTGGCTCGTATGGATGGTCAGGTGGAGCTGAAAAAGAACTAAATGAAATAGTGGAGAGAAATAGAATGAAATGGGATTTTGTGGAATCAGTGGAATTTGAAGGCTGTCCAAAATCAGAGGACTTTGATAAAGTTGAGAAAGGCGTTTTAAAGCTAATTGAAAAAATGGAAGGTAAGGTGATTTCGGAAAAGTAACTGGTCACTTGCGGTTTCAAAAAATATGAATAAATGTGCTTTGTAATGTGAATAGTGTATTGGTCATTTTTTGAAACCGCCTAAAATGATATAAAAATAAGAGAAGTTTCTACGAAAATTACCTTATTCATACGAAAATTGGCAAAAAAACAAGAAAAATATATTGTTTTATATATAATATGATATAATGAACAATATCTACTAAAAAAAGGAGGAGTTTAGCATGGCGTATTTAAGATTTTTGTTTGAAACATTTTTTCAAGCAATACCCTCTGTAATATCTGCAGTAATTTTTTTGGTAATAGCTTTTCTTGTTGCTAGTTTAGCTAAAACAATTGTAGTAAAAGGGTTGAAAAAAATCAAAGCGGATAAGTATACGGACAAATTAGGTGTGGCAGATGAGAAAACCGGCAGTTCTGTAGTTTTTTTGGGAAAACTAACGTTTTTTATTGTTTTTCTTCTGTTTTTACCGGCAGTATTGGACAAGTTAGGCATGCGAAACGTATCAGCTCCAATTTCTAGTATGGTTTCACAGTTTGTGAATTTTATTCCTAATATTTTGGCTGCGGCCATAATTTTATTAGTGGGAGTTTTTGTAGCGAATATTATTCGTCAACTACTAACTCCAATCCTTAAAAGACTTAATGTTGACAATATTCAAGAGAAGGTTGGAATTAAAACTAGTGAGGGCACAACCATTTCTTCAATAATATCTTATATAATTTATGTGTTAATACTTATTCCAATCATAATAGCTACTCTTCAGGTCTTAAATATTTCAGCAATTTCTGAGCCTGCGATTGAAATGCTAAACAAAATAATACTATTCTTACCAAACATCTTTGTAGCTATTGCTATAGTAATTATTGGTGTGGCTATTGCAAAAATTGTTGGCAAATTATTAACATCTATTTTATCTGGTGTTGGTGCTGATGCTATTGTTGAAAAAATAGGTATAAAAGAGAGCGATAAATTGAAAAAATTCTCCTTGTCAAAAGTTATTGGAGAGTCAGTAAAATATATTATTATGTTGCTTTTTGTAGTTGAAGCAATAAATGTTATTGAATTAGAAGTGTTGAAGTTTGTAGGAGCAGCAATTATTGCTTATTTGCCATTTGCGATAAGCTCGGTAATAATTATTGTAGCAGCATTTTTATTAGCAACATGGATAGAAAACTTGATTAGAAATAACTTTCCTAATGCTAAATTTTCAGCTATAGCTGCAAAATATACCATAATAATATTAGCTGTATTTATGGTTCTTAATCAGCTAAATATTGCTTCTACTATTGTTAATGCAGCATTCATTATAATTCTAGCAGCTTTGGCAATTGCTTTTGCTGTTGCTTTTGGAATTGGTGGACGAGAATTTGCAGCGAATACACTTAAAAAAGCAGAAAGTAAGATGGCTGAAGAAACAAAGGAAAAAAGTGATAAATAGGTGATTGAATTTTAATAATATTAAAAGTAACGTCAGTTAAGGATTAATTCCTTGACTGGCGTTTTCTTTATAGATTATTTTACAGCGAGTGCAAACCTAATTAAAGTCAGAACCTTAACGAAGGGTGTATTTAATCATAGTGGACCATATTATTCCAATAACTAAAGCTCCTAGGCTAAGAGAATGTATAACTCGCTACGCTCAAACAGTGATTCGACTAATCCTTCGCTTCGTTAACATTCTCTAAGCCTCTACGCAGATGTTATTTCCATAATATGTCTCACAATTAAAATATGCACCCCTTAACACCCCTTAACGAAAATGGATTGTAAATTTATATAGTATTATAATATAATAAATGCACAAATGTGTGCTTATGTAAAAACTACAGTGTTTTATTAGATGTAATGCTACAATAATTTGTTCTTATAAATCTCCATCATTAATTCTTCAACACGCTTGTAATCAGGTTTATCAGGAAGTAAAGTGTTCTTGGCTGCCGATTTGAATTTGAGTTCATGCTCATCAACCATCTTGAATATCTCATCATAGCTGTACTTTCCTTTTCGTATATCAAGGAAAAATTCACGTTCTTTTTCTCTATAAGTATTAATTCCCTTACCCTCAAGGATTTCTGTACCGGTAACTAACAGTCGGATTAAATGCATGGCATGTTTGTTAAGATGTAGTTCATCTTTTTTACTATTTCTGTGATTCAGTTTAGAATACTCTTTTACAATGTTGTTCATATCTGAATAAATATTTTTAAAGTCTCTTAGGGGAAAATGTTTTAGGTCTATATCAATAAATATTTCTGTGTCCATTTCTTTTTTATCTGATTTATCAATGTATAAATTGATTTCGTTGTCTGTGAAACTTTTGTAAGTTCTTTTTAAATGATCCATTTGTCCTGAAATACTATTTAAAATATGTTGTTCCTTTTCTACTTGAGGATAGTTGTCCCTTGCAAGAGCATTTTGCAGCCTTCTAAGCTGAGCTGTTGCATAATTGCCAAAACTTGCAATTACTTTTTTTGATAAGAATAGATTAACATTATCCCTCAAAAGCTGACCTTCTTTTGTTATTACAAGAAGCTGTTCTGGCTTTGTGCCTAAAATCTCAAGAATATTTGGATTGTTATTTAGACAAAGAGTAATAAACTTTTTAAGTCCGTAAATCACAGTGTCTGTTGTCCTATCTTCGAACTGTTCAAAGCTTGATAATCCTATAACGTCCTGTTTGGTTTCTATAGTGATACCTCTGACATCAATATCGCTGGTATCAATATTTGTTCCATAGGCAATAGAACCCGCTGTTGTAAGAATTAATATATTTTCTCTAAGGTGTGGATCTGTTCTTAGAAATTCATATTTCTTTGAATTTAATTTCTCTTTTATATATTGTATATTCATGTGATAACTCCTTTGCCTTTTTTAGATGCTACTTAATGATTTCTTTAAGCCGGACAATAATGTAAATTGTGATGGGAATATTGTAAATACACTAATCTTTGTTGTCCTCAATAATAGATGCAAGGGCACCAACTAGACCTGCATTGAAATCAATAATAGCTTCAGTGTATTCGTAATTTTCCACGTTGTCAATGAACTGATCTTTATCAGAAGGGCCGTTGCACTAAAAATCAAAACTGCTGAATATAGTGTTTGTTATTGCAAACTTTACACTATATGAAGCGTTGTGAAGCAATAATGCAACAGCCCCATCAATTTCAGGAATACTTTAATTGTATGGGTATATGAGGTGAAACTAATGATTAAGAGTGCATTTAATTATCAGTGTAAACAATTTGTATTTAGTGTTTGATGGACCTGTAAATTTTGATTGGTGTACTTTTAACCGAAGTGCTTTTTCACAAATTGAGGCTGAAAACTACAACAGTGTTAGTTCGTCAAGTATTCAGTCATTTGATATAACTGGTGGAGGAAAAGCAATCGGATATATTCAAAACGGTTATTATGCGGAATATAATAATCTAAATTTTGGAACTGAAGTGAGTACATTTAAGGCAAAAGTTGCAACAAGTTCTGCTACAACAATTCAAATAAGAGCAGGAAGCTCAACAGGTACACTATTAGGTCTTTTGGCAGTACCATCTACAGGAAGCTATGATACATACGTAGAAATGAGTTGCAGCATAAGCAGCATTACTGGCGTAAACAATATATGTTTAGTGTTTGATGGACCTATAAATTTTGACTGGTTTACCTTTAACAGAAGTGCTTTCTCACAAATTGAAGCTGAAAGTTATAGTAATGGTAGTTCTTCAAATATTCAGTCATTTGGCATAACTGAAGGAGGAACAGTATTAGGTTACATTCAAAACGGTTATTATACGGAGTATAATAATATAAATTTTGATACTGGAGTGAGTGCATTTACAGCAAAGGTTGCAACAAGTTCTGTTACAACAATTCAAATAAGGTCAGGAAGTTCAACAGGTACACTATTAGGTACTTTAACAGTACCATCAACAGGAAGTTATGATACATATCAGGAAGTGACTTGCAATATAAGCAGTATTACTGGTGTAAATAAATTGTGTTTAGTATTTGGAGGTCCTGTAAATTTTGACTGGTTTACCTTTAGTCGAAGTGCTTTCTCACAAATTGAAGCTGAAAGTTATAATAATGGTAGTTCCTCAAATATTCAGTCATTTGGTATAACTGGGGGAGGGACAATATTAGGTTACATTCAAAACGGTTATTATACGGTATATAATAATTTGAATTTTGATACTGGAGTGAGTGCATTTACGGCAAAGGTTGCAACAAGTTCTGCTACAACAATTCAGATAAGAGAAGGAAGCTCAACAGGTACATTATTAGGTACTTTGACAGTACCATCAACAGGAAGCTATGATACATATCAGCAAGTAAATTGCAGTGTAAGTAACATAACCGGCAAGAACAATATATATTTAGTGTTTGGAGGTCCTGTAAATTTTGATTGGTTTACCTTTACTCAATCATCAACGCCAACACCAACGCCAACACCGACGTCAACACCAACACCGACGTCAACACCAACGTCAACATTAACACCGACCTCAACACCAACACCAACATCAACATCAACATCAACATCAACACCAACACCAACACCAACACCAAATACTCAAGCTGGTTCTAACGTAGAATATATTGATACCGAAAGTGGCGTGAAGCTGACGTTTGAAAATGTAACGAGCTCTGGAAATACAACTGTGACGGAACTAACTTATTTGCCTTCTGGAGAATATTTTAACCTTTCATCTGTAGCAAACTACTTTGACATTTCTTCAACTGCAACTTTCACTGGTCAAGTAATGATTGAGCTTCCTTATACAACGGAGAATCTTAATGGGGATGAAAGTAGTTTGAGAATATTCCAATTTAAGGATGATCAGCCAATTGATATAACTTCAACTGAAGAAAATAATCCTGATACTGAAAATAATTGTATTAAGGGTATTGTGACAGATCATTTTTGTACTTTTGCTATTGGAATACCGACAAATGGTTTTGTAAAGGTAGATTTAGGTTATAAAAATGCAGTTGCAATAAAATCTGATGGAACAGTGTGGACATGGGGAGACAACAATAATGGAGAATTAGGTGATGGAACTAACATACATCGAAATGTTCCTAAACAAATAAGTGGAATAAGTAACGTCAAAGATATTAATATATATGGTTTTCATGCAGTTGCTCTAAAAGAGGATGGTACAGTATGGACTTGGGGACTTAACGATTACGGTCAATTAGGTGATGGGACTTACGTCAATAAAAATACACCACAACAAATAAGTGGTATAAGCAATGTTAAAGCTATCGCTGCAGGTTTTTATTATACAGTAGCTGTAAAAGAAGATGGAACAGTATGGGCATGGGGAGATAATTCTTTTGGTCAATTAGGTGATGGGACTTACGTCAATAAAAATACACCTCAGCAAATAAGCGGAATAAGTGGAGTAGAAGATATAGCAGCAAGTAACTATCATACAGTAGCTGTAAAAGAAGATGGAACAATATGGGCATGGGGATATAATTCTTATGGTCAATTGGGTGATGGGACCAATAGCGGTAAAAATACACCTCAACAAATAAGCGGAATAAGTGGAGTAGAAGATATAGCAGTAGGTAACTATCATACAATAGCTGTAAAAGAAGATGGAACAGTATGGGGATGGGGAGATAATTCTTATGGTCAATTAGGTGATGGGACATACGTCAATAAAAATACACCTCAACAAATAAGCGGAATAAGCACAATAGTAGATATAGCAACAGGATTATATGGTCATACAATAGCGTTAAAAGAAGATGGAACGGTATGGGGATGGGGAAACAATTCTGATGGACAGATAGGTGATGGAACTTATGATAACCGAAATGTGCCACAACAGATAAGTGAACTAAGTGGCATAGTTGATTTAGCAACAGGTAGCTTTCATACATCAGTAATAAAAAGTAATGGTAAAATATGGACTTGGGGAGCTAGTGTTTTTGGATTGTTAGGGAATGGAACATTAGGTTACAAAGATATGCCCCAACAAGTAAGTGAGGTAATAGATATAGCATCAGGGAACAGTCATACAATAACCCTTAAAGAAGACGGAACAATTTGTACGTGTGGATCAAATTCTTACGGTCAGTTGGGTGATGGGACTTACGTAGACAAAAATGGACCACAACAATTAAGTGGAATGAGTGGGGTAATAGATATAGCAGCAGGTAAAAATCATACAGTTGCATTAAAAGAAGATGGAACAGTATGGACATGGGGAAATAATTCCTATGGGCAGTTAGGTGACGGAACTAATTCAAATAAAAATACACCACAGCAATTAAGTGGAATAAATGGAGTAATAGATATCGAAGCAGGGTTGAATCATACAGTTGCTTTAAAATATGATGGGACAATATGGACATGGGGACATAATTCCAATGGGCAGTTAGGTGATGGAACTAATGTAAATACAAATGTACCCCAACAAATAAATGGAATAAATGGTGTAGTAAATATAGCAGTTGGTGATGATTATACAGTAGCCCTAAAATATGATGGAACGGTATGGGCGTGGGGGTTAAATAGCTATGGCCAGTTGGGTGATGGAACAAGCATAAATAAAAATGCACCACAACAATTAAGTGGACTGAATGAAGTAATAGATATAGCAGCGGGAATGAATCATACAGTAGCTGTAAAATATGACGGGACAATATGGGCATGGGGAAATAATTCCTATGGGCAGTTAGGTGATGGAACTAATGTAAATACAAATACACCCCAACAAATAAATGGAATAAATGGTGTGGTAAATATAGCAGTTGGAGACAAACACACTATTGCTCAAAAAGAAGATGGAACAGTATGGGCATGGGGAGATAATTCTGATGGACAGTTAGGTGATGGAACTAATGTAAATAAGAATGTACCAAGTTTAGTAACAGGTTTGACAGGAATTGTTAGTGTTGATGGAAATACTAATAATTCAATGGCACTAAAATCTGATGGAACGTTCTGGATATGGGGACAAGACAGAAATAGACAATTAGGTATACCAAGTTTACCGGTAAGGGCAATAGATACCAACGAAACCAACCTAAAATATATACTGGTAAACAATCAATATATAACCAACTTTGATGAAAACACAACTACATACTATCTGTGTCTGCCAATTGGGTATACATCAGTACCGGAAATAAAAGTAGGCACATATTCACCTAGTGCAACCTGCGTTATAACAAAGCCTGATTCCATACCTGGAAAAGTCACCATAAAAATAACTGCAGAGAATCAGACTAATATTAAAACATATAACGTAAATCTGATTACTCCTGAATATGCAGAATTGATGGCGAAAATGGGATTTGGACAAAATGGTGTAGCAGCTTCAGGAAATTTCTCCAGATCATATACTGATATGACAGCATCTGCACCAGGTTTTGAAATAGTATTTTCAAGGACATATAACTCTGGAGATGATAAGGATGGTCCAATTGGAAGAGGATGGACCTTTGGATTTGAATCGCAAGTTGAAGATGCGCAAGGGTATTCTGATGTAAAGCAGGTCAATTTGCCTGATGGAAGCATATATTTGTTTAAATGGAACGGAACAGAATATATTGCAGAGAATTCAAGAAGTACATTGGCACAAAACGAAGACGGAACCTTTATCCTTAAGACAAAGGATTTGTACACCTATGGATATAATACCGATGGGTACTTGGAATGGATGAAGGACAGATACGGAAATGAAGTTAACATATCTGTAGATAGTATGGGAAGAGTTCAATCTGTGACAGATCAGGCAGGAAAAGTATACAGTATAGTCTATGTAGATGGACATATAGAAACTATAAGCGATGTAGCTGGAGGAAGATGTGTAACATACGATTATACGAACTCAAAACTGACAAGTGTAACAGACGCTTTCGGAACTAAAACATATTATGAATATAAATCGTATACTTTTGATCCTCTAGAAGATTCTGTTTACGTTTTAAAAAATGTCAAAGACCATAATGAGAATTTGATTGAGTCAATTGAATGTTATGAGACAGGAGAAAATAGAGGTAAGATATGGAAGGTTACTGACAGAAATGGAAATGTAGATACATATACTTATGATGTAGCCAATAGAACGAATAAAATAGAGGATTCAAATGGTAGAAGAACAATAACAATGTATGATGATAATTATGCAGTAGGAGAGATAAGAGATTCAGAAGACGCTTGGAGTACAACTACATACTATACTGACGATGAAGGAAAAAATAAGTTTAATGAAGAAAAAACAGTCAAAGATAGAAATGGAAATATTTCTATCTACATGCGTGATGATTTTGGAAATATTACAAAAATAATCAATCCTGACCTTAGTAGCAGAGAATTCCAGTATGATGACAAAAACAATCTGATCTTTGGAAAGGACGAAGAAGGTAACAAGACTTATTATGTTTATGATGAACAGAAGATAAAACTTCTGCACGTTATAAAAACAATTAACAACGCAGATGTTTACAATTGGCAAACAGTTGAGCAATCTGTTAAAGATCAGTTTGCTGTGACTTCCTACCTGTATTACACGGATGCTGAGTGTAATAGTCTTGGATATTTGGCGAAAGGTTTGTTAAAATCAGTTACCGATCCTATGGGTGGAACAGTTACTTATACATACTATCCTAATGGAAGTGTTAAGACCGAGTCGAATCCTGAGACAGATTTGAATACTACATATGAGTATAATTCAATGGGATTAAAGACTGCGGAGATAACAGCAAAGAATTATAGAACAGAATATGTATACGATAAAAATGGGAATTTGGAAAAGAAAACAGTAATACATCCTACTGATCCAACAAAAAACAGCATTACAAGGATTGTGTATGATTCCATGGGAAGAAAGAAACAGGTAATAACACCAAATCAATATAATGCTGCTAGTGATGATATTGCAAATCATTCATATAATGATGTTACAAAAGGAACAAGATATACATACAATGATAAGAGCCAGCTTGCAACATTGACTGATGCAGAAGGCAATGTGACTACTTATCAGGAATATGATTTATATGGAAATGTAAAGATAGAGGTAAACCCTAAAGGTGGTGTTTACAAATATCAGTATGATTCTATGAAAAGGCTTACAAAGAAATGGTTTAAAAATAGTTTGGCTGATGCAGACAGTACTTATGTACTTCTCGAGGAGACATCATATAAAGCAGATAAAAAACCAGTTACAACAACCAGTTACAACAACCATCAAATACTTGAATAATACTGAAACAGCTGAAACTACTTTAACCTGTGACTATGCAGGAAAGCTTATAAAAAAGATAAATTCTGCCGATATATATGGTAGCAAGTCGTTTACATCGAGCAGCTATGACGGTAACGGAAGGGTAACAGAGTCTACTGATGAGAAAGGCTATACAGCTTATTTTAATTATGATTTATTCGACACAACACTTGAAAAAAGATATGATGAAAAATGGGTGCCTGTAGAATTAAGAGGCACGGATATTAAGTATAACTACTCAAGGAATTATTATAATAAACAGGGCAGGATAGTTGAAGAGTGGACAAGTTATGAACTTGTAAATAAAGATGCCTTCCCAACCAATTATCGCAAGAAAATTACAGACTACTATAAGGATGGAAAAACTAAATTTATAGAATTTAGCGATGGAAGAAGAATAGATTATTCATATGATGATGACAGGATACTTGAACGTATGGAAGAAAAGAAGGATAGTACACAAACTGTTGTTACAGAATATGAAAACGGCTTTATGGGTAAAACAAATGCCAAAAAGCTTCATGTCCGCAAAGGAGATATTGCCGGAAATAGTTTTGAGGACAACACTGACACTACAATTGATACTTCTTTCACATATGACCTGGAAGGAAACCTTAAGACAACTGTGGCAGATAATGTTTACACTTCTTCAGATACAACTGATACGCATATAATTACATATCTCTATGATAATATGGGAAGAAAAACAGGAACAGAAGAACTGGTTATTACTGAAGATGGAACAGAAAAGAAATTGACGGTTCAGTCAGAACTTAACTGGCAAGGTAATCCGATAACAACTGAAATAAAGGTAGATGGAGTTACAACAAGACTTGAAAGCTATGAATACTATGAGAATGGACTTCTTAAGACAGTTACTGATGCCATGCCTTCGCCAAAAACAGGTACAACACTATATACATATGACAGGGCGGGCAGAAAAATCTGCGAAGTTTTGCCGGAAAATTATGTTGCAGGTGTAGACATAGCGAGTTTGGATAGAACTGAATACACCTATGACAAGTTGGATAGAGTTGTGACTGTGGCTTTTGTGGGTAAGGTTGGATATTTTGATGAGAATGGAACTTGGATTGAACCGACAGCGCAGTCAACAATAATCCAAAAGGCATATAAATATGATGCTGCCGGAAATGTGATCAAGGAACTTGATGCAGAAGGTTATATGACATATCCTGCAAACGTCACACCTACTACTGTTGGGGCAAGAATCGATGTCGGATATGGTGCCGAGTATTCATATAATCCTCTAAAAAAGGTTAAAGCTGTAATAGATCCTGTTTCAAAGGAAAATACTTCGACAATAACCTTTGATAATGCACCTTTAAGATATAACTATGATGCTTTGGGAAGAGTTGTAGAAGAGATTACAACGCATGAAGAAAAATCAGGTACAACGTATGCTAAATATGACAGTATCAAGTCATATGAATACTTTGAGGACGGAAACGTTCAGTTTGTAAAAGTCCAAAAGGATGCATCAGCTTCAGCAGAGACCATTGAAGCTGCTACATACGACTACCTTGGAAATGTAAAAACCAAGACAGATGGCAATGGGAACAAGACAACATATGAATATAATAATCTTGGGAAGCTGAGAAAGGTTATTACACCCGGTGATGACAACATTGATTCAAATACAGTTTATTACCAATACGATAAAGTGGGTAACCTCAAAAAGACTGTTGATACAAAGGGAACAGAAGCTATAACTGATGATGTGTACCAAATATATACTTATGATAACAGAGGTAAAGCTCTCTCTTTCACCCTTCAAAAGCAGGATGGGTCAGAAAATATCAGTACATCTGTAAAGTATGACATTTATGGCAACAAACGATTTGAAACTGATGGAAACAGTAAAACAACAACATACAGCTATAATGAAATAAATAAACTTATTTTGAGTTCAATTAATGTAACCGATATTGATGGTGTAGTAACAGCTTATACAAAGAGCTTTGATTATGACAAGAATGGAAATTTAATTAGTGAAACTGATAATTTTAATAATTCCGTAAGTTACACTTATGACACAATGAACAGGTTGAGAGAAAAGAAAAATCCTGCATTAAAAAGTATTGAAAAGCTGAACTACAACGCTGACAATACTCAATCCGAGTCAATTGATGCGTTGAACCATAAAACAACCTTCGCATATAACCGCAACAATAAACTTCTTTCAACAACAGATGCTGAAGGCCATTCAAAGTCAAGTACCTACGACATAAATGGAAATGTAAAGACAAAAGATGATGGAAAAGGGCATATAACATATTATGGATACGACCACCTTGGAAGGCTTAAAGAGGTTTCGGCAAGTGTGGATAGTGTATTACAGACAACTTCTTACTCTTATGACCTTAACAATAATATGATAAGCCAGACAGATGCAAAACAGCATACAACAATATATGACTATAATGCAATGAACAGGTTGGAGAAGAAGGTTGACCATGGCGGAAGAGTAGAAGGCCAACCTGATATTTTGGCTAAATCAGAGAGTTATGAATATTATGCTGATGGAAACTTGGAGAAAAAGATAGACAGAAATGGTATCGAATCAAATTATACTTACTATGCTAATGGAAAATTGAATACTCAGACAGTAGGAACAGCCAATACTCTAGGCTATGTTAATACCACCTATACTTTCGATGGAAATGGAAACCAGACTCGTGTATCTGAAAGTGTTTATGCAGATGGAGGGACGGCAACCATAATAATCGACAGATTATTTGATGAGTTAAACAGGGTTACGCAGAAAGTAGAGTACAAAAGCGGTGAAACTGAGGCAAGCAAGGTGTATAATAAGTTCAAGTATGATATAATTCCTACAACGGCAGATATACCGGGAATTACGGTTACAAGTGCGGATATTGCAGGATATGTAGGCGAAAAGTCAACGATATCCAAAAATGGGACAGTGCTTGCAACAACACTCAAAATAAATGATAACGTTGGAAGGTTGAAATATGTAGTTGCAGATGGAGAAACAACGACCTATAATTATTACGATAATGGAAACAGGGAAAGTGTTGTATATCCGGGTGGAATTAAAGAAGCATATACATATTATAATAACAACTTGCTCCATACCTTAATAAACTATAAAAAAGTAGATGGTGCTGATACTGTCATAGATAATTATGAGTATCACTATGATGGTGCAAACAATCAGGACTGGAAGACAGAAACCATAAATGGAGTGAGCAAAGGCAAGACCCAGTTTGATTACGACGAATTAAACAGACTGAAGGTTGTAACAGAACATGCAGATGAAGCGGCTGCAAATCAAAAGATAACTATTTATACCTATGATAAGTCAGGAAATAGGGAGACAGAACTGATTACTGAATCTTCAGGTTCAATATTCAAAAAGTATGATTATAACGAACAAAACAGGCTTAACTATTACACAAAGCGAAATGGAACAGATGATACAGGAACACTGCTTGAAACAATAAGCTACGCATATGATAACAACGGCAATCAGCTGACAGAAGTTAAAACAGTTGATACAACGCAAACTACGATTTCAGAAAACAATTATGACAATTTGAACCGTGTTATTAAAAGCACAACAAACGGAGTAGTTGTAACAAATAGTTACAATGGCGATGGCTTGAGATTTGAAAAGTCAGTAGCCAGTGATATTACCAGATACGTTTATGAATCAGGTAAAGTTGTTCTTGAGTTGGATGGAACAGGAACAGTTACTGCAAAGAACGTTATAGGGATTAACATTATTTCCAGAACTGTAGGTACAGCAAATGTATATTACCTGTACAACGGCCATGCAGATGTAACTGCACTTATAGATACATCAAATACAATGGTAGCCCAATACTATTACGATCCGTTTGGAAATCCTCAAACGATAGGTGTTGGAGAGGGAAGTTACAGCAATCCTTTCAGATATTCAGGCTATATGTGGGATGGCGAAACAGGGTTGTATTATTTGAATGCCAGAATGTATGATCCTGAGGTTGCAAGATTTTTGCAGGAGGATACATATAGGGGTAACTCCAATGATCCGTTGAGTTTGAATTTGTATACTTATTGTTTGAATAACCCTTTGGTTTACTGGGATCCAACAGGTAATGAAGCAGCTAATGTGCAAATAGGTGACTATACGTTTAATACTGGTGATTATACTAATGGGACTACAACTGTTACAGAGGAAGAATTCTTACAAAGAACTGGATATGGGAAGTACTTCCTTTCGGTTGGGGTTCTTAATTATAATTTAGATGATAGTATGATTATAATCGGAAGTGATGGACAGAGAAGGGTCAAACTTAGAGCTTATTCTGAGATAGCAGGCATAGATGATACAATTAGTTATTGGACTGACACTGATGGTAAGATGAATGTTCTTATTAGACCAGAAATGAAAAACCAGCCTACTCAAGTGTTAAGAAAGGAGAGTAACATTTATGTAAAAGCTAGAGTGAATTTTTCAGGTGAAGCTTTGGGAACTGAAATTTATGAAGAAAGTATGAAGAGTTTTAGAGAAAGAGAAAATAATTACAATAAAATGAAGTTTGAAGATTTAGTTGTTGAAGGTTTTGAAAAGTGGTCTGGAAAATATATTTTAGATTCTCAAGAAGTTAATATAAATGTTGAAATAGAAAGAAGTAAAGAAAATGCTATTAATATTAATTTGAATCAATATGGCGATAGGAATGGAGTTAGATATAAAATATTAGGTTGGTCAGTAGCATTAATACCCACCAAAATGAATCTTTATGCACATTATGGTGAAGTTGAAACTCTAAATAGAGATTGGGAGACAGTAAAGAATGATGCTGCACATGAATTCGGGCATATACTTGGGCTGGGAGATGCATACAAAAAGAATGATGGAACTATTATAAATAAGGCAATTGGATTCTTAATTCCAGTACATAACGATCTGGAAAGGGGCGATGCACCAGAAGAAGTACCTGAAGATGATATAATGAGAACAGAAACAACTGTTACTAATTATGATATTAGTTTGATGTGGAAAGCATGGAAGGAGAATGAATTTCAACAATTTCCTCAGTGAAATATTATTTAATAAAGATTCATGAATTATTAATCCTTTTCTACAAGTTTTTTACATACTTATAGAAAAGGATTAATATAGTATTTTTTTGTAAAAACAATACTTGTAAGGAGCTATGTTAGCTACAATCCAATAGATTTAGATGTCGTATCAAATTACGATGCTAACAGAAAGGTGAATGATAAAAACAGGTTGATAAAGGTTGTATAAAGGTTGGAAATTGTTGGTTTTAATGATTGCGAGGCTCTGATTACTTTAACAGGAAAAGTTAAAGTGAGGCGATTAGAATCTATGTTTGAAGTGCTTGTAACTTGGAATGTGCAGTAAAGTATAATTTACCTTTAGAATATAGACCAGGTTTGGGAGCATGATTGCCGTTCCACATCTAGGATAAGAAGAATTAATTAGGTAATTAGGTAAAATTAATATCGGAAGACATGTGAGAATTTATGTTGATTGTGGAATCTTAATGGCCGAAATAGAAATGATATATATGGTTCTGTTTTTTCTGCTTGAAACCACGAAAATACCAGAATTAAGTAGTATCTAAAAGGATGGCTTGAATAAATTAAAACGGAATACTGTGAAAAGTGAAGAAATTTGAGTAGAAAGAGAGTACATTAGGGAGGCTAAATAGTATATGAATAAAATTAAAAAACTATATTTATTAGGTATTTTTATTTCCTTTATCATAATATTAATAATCTTAATACTGAAGATTAATAGTGGTATTTACTTTACTAACCCTCCTACAGAGGGCAAAATGTTTATAAAAAATCTTAGTAGAGCTGTAAAAGATTATTTCCAAGAAACCAATGATTATAAATTAGAGGCTGTAATTGAAAATCTTGATGGGATAGAGGAGAAAATTGGAAAGAGTTTACTGTATAAGGACAATGGAGAGATTGATGATGATATCAGATATTTTGAAGCATCATTTTTAACAAAAGAATTTATTGTTAAAAAGAATAATACCTTACAAACAGTAGGTCCAATTTTAAATAAAGAATATAATAATTATTTTGTTAATTATAAATTTATCAAAAATAAAATTATAGATAGCATATATTTTGAGAAGTACAAAACTCCAGAGTATAAAAGTATTAAAAATTATAACAATAGCTTTAAAATATTTATTGTAGTAAATAATGGGGAAAATCTTAGTGTCGATATATTTATAACTGATTTAAATGACTTGATTTGGGATTCAAAAAATAAAAAGACTAAAAATATTCTTATGAAAATACCTATTGAAATGGAAACTTATTAAATAGTTAATTATTAATATTGTATCCCAATCAGTTATCAAAAGAAAATGGCAGCTTACTATAAGTATGGAAAAACTAAATATATTGAATTTAGCGAGTGAAGAGGAGCGGATTATTCTTTTGAAAATGGTTTGATGGGCAAAATAAATGCCAAAAAGCTTCATGTCCGCAAAGGAGATATTGCCGGAAATAGTTTTGAAGACAACACTGATACCACAATTGATACTTCTTTCACATATGACTTGGAAGGAAACCTTAAAACAACTGTGGCAGATAATGTTTACACTTCTACAGATACAACTGATACACATACAATTACATATCTCTATGATAATATGGGAAGAAAAACAGGAACAGAAGAACTGGTTATTACTGAAGATGGAACAGAAAAGAAATTGACGGTTCAGTCAGAACTTAACTGGCAAGGTAATCCGATAACAACTGAAATAAAGGTAGATGGAGTTACAACAAGACTTGAAAGCTATGAATACTATGAGAATGGACTTCTTAAGACAGTTACTGATGCCATGCCTTCGCCAAAAACAGGTACAACACTATATACATATGACAGGGCGGGCAGAAAAATCTGCGAAGTTTTGCCGGAAAATTATGTTGCAGGTGTAGACATAGCGAGTTTGGATAGAACTGAATACACCTATGACAAGTTGGATAGAGTTGTGACTGTGGCTTTTGTGGGTAAGGTTGGATATTTTGATGAGAATGGAACTTGGATTGAACCGACAGCGCAGTCAACAATAATCCAAAAGGCATATAAATATGATGCTGCCGGAAATGTGATCAAGGAACTTGATGCAGAAGGTTATATGACATATCCTGCAAACGTCACACCTACTACTGTTGGGGCAAGAATCGATGTCGGATATGGTGCCGAGTATTCATATAATCCTCTAAAAAAGGTTAAAGCTGTAATAGATCCTGTTTCAAAGGAAAATACTTCGACAATAACCTTTGATAATGCACCTTTAAGATATAACTATGATGCTTTGGGAAGAGTTGTAGAAGAGATTACAACGCATGAAGAAAAATCAGGTACAACGTATGCTAAATATGACAGTATCAAGTCATATGAATACTTTGAGGACGGAAACGTTCAGTTTGTAAAAGTCCAAAAGGATGCATCAGCTTCAGCAGAGACCATTGAAGCTGCTACATACGACTACCTTGGAAATGTAAAAACCAAGACAGATGGCAATGGGAACAAGACAACATATGAATATAATAATCTTGGGAAGCTGAGAAAGGTTATTACACCCGGTGATGACAACATTGATTCAAATACAGTTTATTACCAATACGATAAAGTGGGTAACCTCAAAAAGACTGTTGATACAAAGGGAACAGAAGCTATAACTGATGATGTGTACCAAATATATACTTATGATAACAGAGGTAAAGCTCTCTCTTTCACCCTTCAAAAGCAGGATGGGTCAGAAAATATCAGTACATCTGTAAAGTATGACATTTATGGCAACAAACGATTTGAAACTGATGGAAACAGTAAAACAACAACATACAGCTATAATGAAATAAATAAACTTATTTTGAGTTCAATTAATGTAACCGATATTGATGGTGTAGTAACAGCTTATACAAAGAGCTTTGATTATGACAAGAATGGAAATTTAATTAGTGAAACTGATAATTTTAATAATTCCGTAAGTTACACTTATGACACAATGAACAGGTTGAGAGAAAAGAAAAATCCTGCATTAAAAAGTATTGAAAAGCTGAACTACAACGCTGACAATACTCAATCCGAGTCAATTGATGCGTTGAACCATAAAACAACCTTCGCATATAACCGCAACAATAAACTTCTTTCAACAACAGATGCTGAAGGCCATTCAAAGTCAAGTACCTACGACATAAATGGAAATGTAAAGACAAAAGATGATGGAAAAGGGCATATAACATATTATGGATACGACCACCTTGGAAGGCTTAAAGAGGTTTCGGCAAGTGTGGATAGTGTATTACAGACAACTTCTTACTCTTATGACCTTAACAATAATATGATAAGCCAGACAGATGCAAAACAGCATACAACAATATATGACTATAATGCAATGAACAGGTTGGAGAAGAAGGTTGACCATGGCGGAAGAGTAGAAGGCCAACCTGATATTTTGGCTAAATCAGAGAGTTATGAATATTATGCTGATGGAAACTTGGAGAAAAAGATAGACAGAAATGGTATCGAATCAAATTATACTTACTATGCTAATGGAAAATTGAATACTCAGACAGTAGGAACAGCCAATACTCTAGGCTATGTTAATACCACCTATACTTTCGATGGAAATGGAAACCAGACTCGTGTATCTGAAAGTGTTTATGCAGATGGAGGGACGGCAACCATAATAATCGACAGATTATTTGATGAGTTAAACAGGGTTACGCAGAAAGTAGAGTACAAAAGCGGTGAAACTGAGGCAAGCAAGGTGTATAATAAGTTCAAGTATGATATAATTCCTACAACGGCAGATATACCGGGAATTACGGTTACAAGTGCGGATATTGCAGGATATGTAGGCGAAAAGTCAACGATATCCAAAAATGGGACAGTGCTTGCAACAACACTCAAAATAAATGATAACGTTGGAAGGTTGAAATATGTAGTTGCAGATGGAGAAACAACGACCTATAATTATTACGATAATGGAAACAGGGAAAGTGTTGTATATCCGGGTGGAATTAAAGAAGCATATACATATTATAATAACAACTTGCTCCATACCTTAATAAACTATAAAAAAGTAGATGGTGCTGATACTGTCATAGATAATTATGAGTATCACTATGATGGTGCAAACAATCAGGACTGGAAGACAGAAACCATAAATGGAGTGAGCAAAGGCAAGACCCAGTTTGATTACGACGAATTAAACAGACTGAAGGTTGTAACAGAACATGCAGATGAAGCGGCTGCAAATCAAAAGATAACTATTTATACCTATGATAAGTCAGGAAATAGGGAGACAGAACTGATTACTGAATCTTCAGGTTCAATATTCAAAAAGTATGATTATAACGAACAAAACAGGCTTAACTATTACACAAAGCGAAATGGAACAGATGATACAGGAACACTGCTTGAAACAATAAGCTACGCATATGATAACAACGGCAATCAGCTGACAGAAGTTAAAACAGTTGATACAACGCAAACTACGATTTCAGAAAACAATTATGACAATTTGAACCGTGTTATTAAAAGCACAACAAACGGAGTAGTTGTAACAAATAGTTACAATGGCGATGGCTTGAGATTTGAAAAGTCAGTAGCCAGTGATATTACCAGATACGTTTATGAATCAGGTAAAGTTGTTCTTGAGTTGGATGGAACAGGAACAGTTACTGCAAAGAACGTTATAGGGATTAACATTATTTCCAGAACTGTAGGTACAGCAAATGTATATTACCTGTACAACGGCCATGCAGATGTAACTGCACTTATAGATACATCAAATACAATGGTAGCCCAATACTATTACGATTCGTTTGGGAATCCTCAAACGATAGGTATTGGAGAGGGAAGTTACAGCAATCCTTTCAGATATTCAGGCTATATGTGGGATGATGAGACAGGGTTGTATTATTTGAATGCACGTATGTATGATCCAAAGATTGCAAGATTTTTGCAGGAGGATACATATAGTGGTACAGCTAATGATCCTTTGAGTTTGAATCTTTATACTTATGTAAAAAATAACTCATTGATATACTTTGATCCTACAGGACATGCTGCTGCAAATGTACAAATCGGGGAATACTCATTTGAAACAGGTGACTATACTGATGGAACTACAACTGTGACTGAAGAAGAATTCTTATTTAGAACTGGCTATGGCAAATATTTCATTTCTGAAGGTTTTAATTATAAATTAGATGAAAGCAGTATTATGATAGGAGCGGATGGAAAAAGAAGAGTCAAGCTAAGAGATTTTTCTCAATCATTAAATATTGAAGATACTATTAGCTATTGGACAGATTCAATGAATGTTATGAATGTAGTTATAAGACCTGAGTTGAAGTATGCACCAGTAAAAGTCATTAGGAGAGAAAGTAATGTTTCAATTGATGCGTATATCGATTTTACTGAAAATGCTATTGGACTTTTGGGTGATATTGGTCTTGGCTGGATTGGTTCCAATCAAAATGGTGCAAATGATATATATCCAGGTAGCCAACGGACTTATGCAGAAGTAATTGCTGCTGGAATTCAAAATAACTGGAGTAGTTTCAGTGCAAGCTTTAGTGTATATGGACAAAATGTGAAACTTTCTACCAAAGTTCATAGTAGAAATCCTAGTCCCAACAAAATATTTGACTCAGGTTCTTTTGATTCTCGGCAACGGTTTACCAATGTAAGGATAGTAAAGGGTCTTGTAGCGGTAACAACACCAGTATCAGGAGGGGGATCAATTCCAATACCCAATGAAAGATTTTTTGATATGGCTAGCCATGTAGACTTCAACGTCAAAAATATGGGGTGGAATGGATTAAAATCTGTAATTATTGATAGTCCAATACCTTCAGTAGTCAACAAATTCACCAATATAAAAAGGGAACAATTAATAAACTGGGAAAAGGATCTTTTTGATTGGTCTATAAGAAATGCCAGTAGTTTTACTTTGTATGATACTTATAGTAATGGTGTACTTGTTTCGGCGCAAAATTTTGGGGATACAGCAGCACATGAATTTGGTCATGTATTAGGATTAGGTGATGCATATAATGCTGGATATAGGGGTGGAAGTTCGATGGCTATTCAAGATGGATTTTATGCACCACGATATTATACGGTGGAAGATAGATATGGGAAACCATATACAGTAGAGGTTCCAAATGATGATATTATGATAGGAGGAAAAAATGTAACTTCAAATGATGTAAGGATGGTATTGGATGCATGGACTCAAGGAGAGGTCCAGTATTTCCCTTGGGGTACAAAAGATCCAAACCAGAGATTTAACGCAGGTATTTATTATTGGACTAAATAAGTTAAGTCTTAATAGAACAAATAGGAGGGGTACCATGATATATAAAGATAAAGTAAGAATAAAGGTCATTTTGGTAATATCATTAATATTACTTTCATTTCTTACAGCGTGTAAAGCAACAGAAAGTGTGGAAATAAAGGATGTCGAAAACCTCACTCTATATTCTATTAGGCGTGGCTCTAAATATGGATATATTGACAATAAAGGAAATATTATTATAAAGCCTCAATTTGAATTTGCACTCGATTTTTATGAAGGACTTGCAGCAGTTAAAAAGGATGGTGAAATGGGATTTATTAACAAGAAGGGAGAATTTATTATAGAACCTAAGTTTGAAATCGCTTGGAGTTTTAGTGAAGGTCTTGGCCCAATTGATAAGATCGTTAATCCAGAGAAACGTTCCACTCTGACTGGGTTTATCGATAAAGAAGGTAATATTTTAAAAGAGCCAACTTACAAATATACAAGCAGTTTCTCAGAGGGCTTAAGCAGTGTTTCAATTTCCGGAGACAAATATGGTTTCATTGATAAGAATTTCAATATGGTAATTCCGGAACAATTCAGAAGTACAATGGCTTTTAAGGATGGTTTGTGTGCAGTCAATTATGAAGAAGATGGAGATTGGGGATACATAGACAAAACCGGGAAATTAGTAATTGATTGTCAGTTTGAATCTGCCAATTACTTTAATGAAGGCTTAGCGCCAGTTCAGTTAGATATGTTTAAATGGGGATTTATTGATAAAAGTGGGAAATTTGTAATAGAACCAAAGTACGAGTATGCCGGATACTTTAGTGAGGGGCTTGGAGGATTTGCAGTAAGTGATGATGAGGGCTTTTGTAAATACGGTTTTATCGATAAAGATGAAAATATAGTAATAGAACCCATTTACAAAAGTGTAACATTCTTTCGAGAAGGGCTTGCAGCTGTAAAAGTGGACTTAAATGAAGGTAAATTAAATGTGAAACCAAAATTAAAATGGGGGTATATAAATAAGTCGGGTGAAATGGTTATTAAACCTAAATTTGATAGCGTGACACCATTTAATGATGGTGTTGCAATAGTGAGAGTTGGTGAACAACCTAACTGGAGACAAGGTTATATTGATAAGACTGGAAAATTTATATGGGGACCGAATTAAGAATAAGCTCTACACTTAGCTCCATATAAGGCTAACTTAAATTAACAGTAACACAAAAGGTAATAGTTGAAAAGTAACATATCCTCAAAGTATAATATCTGGTGCTTTAAATTTTATAGCATATCTGCTGTAAGGGATGGAACACCATACGTATTCAAAAAATCAGCTCCATTGATTAAACATTTGGAGCTGATTTTTGATTTTTTAATAAAAACCTTATCCGCCCGGCAGTGGGAAGGATATTACATGTACCACCTATACTTTCGATGGAAATGGAAACCAGACTCGTGTATCTGAAAGTGTTTATGCAGATGGAGGGGCGGCAACTATAATAATTGACAGATTATTTGATGAGTTAAACAGGGGTTCTATTCACACGGATATATTTTTAGATTTTTCAGATCAAGAATAAGTCCCATTTCCATTAATAAATCCAGCCCAAAAAGCCCGTTAATTCTGCCGTTTTCATCTATATAGCCAAAATCTAATTTATATCCATTTACCAAACAAGATCCGAATTTAATGCTGTCAATTTTCTTTCGGTATGCATATTGTGAACCACCGATACCGTACATTGTTATCAATTCGTCTTCTGGTGAGTCTTCTATTCCTAAATCTTCAACTATATCTGGACAAATTATAGAATGTGCCGCTCCTGAATCAATAATAATATCATCTAGTATTTTAGATTTGCCATTATAAGTTAGTTCTAAAGTGGCATACAAAAGACCATTTTTTAATTTAATATTCATTTTATAGTACTCCCCTATACACGGAATTGGTTACAATTTCCATGACAACCTGGTCTTTTGCTGTGTGGTATACAAAATTATCACCTTTACACTTGACTAATGTTTTTGTAGCTTCTTTTGGGTCTTGTATTGATCGAATCACAGCCATATCATCTATATATTTTTTATTTCCTTCAATATGGTATTCAAGAGCAGTCAAAAGAACATATTGATTAGGATAAACCCTTTTAACTTCTTCCCATTTCATAACAGTCACCTTACCTTTAAATAACAAAAAGATTTTATTCTAAAAACTCTATTATGTATTTATTATACCAAACATAGATGATGTTTAAAAGAAAATTTCCAATCATCTTCAATTAACTATTAAAGCTGATTGAAATGAATAATAGTGAAGGTGCGGAGCTTATTGATGAAGTGGTTACTAAAGATAGTGATTACATTTATGAGGGATGCACAGTTTTATTTGAATTTTATTTGAAGAGCAATAATAGAGAAAAGGCTTTTTTCTATTACAATATGAAGTTTGAGTATGAAAAATTATTAGAATTACCAAGATATGAAAGAAAAATGGTGGGTACTTATGATAAATTTACACCGCATAATTTGGACAGAATGCAAATAGCTCATCTAAAAGAACAGTTTCAAAATTATCCGCTAATAAGGCATGTCTATCTAGTAAAAAAAGAGGTAAAGTTATTTAAGGAAAGACCATTGTACGTTATGCTTTTGAATCTTGGTTCAGTTGATACAGAAGAAAAGCAGAAGCTATTTTACCAGTTGGATGATTATATTGAGCTTCCTGGAGAGACAATAATGTTATATGATAGAGGAAATAGTTTTATAAAATATTTCCGAATTAAAAATACGGCAAATTCAAAAATATTATAAAAGTTAAATTAATAATTTGTAGAGTTTGTCAGCGTCTATATGAAAATCATTATCATAGTCTTCTCGAATAATCAGCTTATTTGATGTGGCGTCTCTCTCTACAAAATCATGGAGTTTTCCAGTTCCTACGAATTTACCTTCAGCATTTCGATATTTTTGTATATATCCTTCCTTTTTCATTGCCTCAACAAAGGCATAGAAACATTCTGAGTCTAATTGTGTCCCTATGCTCCCGTCCTCTAGTATGTTTAAAACTTCATAGCACTCCCTGATAGGTTTGTCCTGATATTTTCTACCACTAGACATTGCATCATAGGTATCTGCTACTGCTATTATTTTTGAAAACAGAGGTATTTCTGATCCTTTTATACCCAAATATCCTTTTCCGTCAATTCTTTCGTGATGATATAGAACAACGGGCTGCATTTCTCTGAATTCCTCCAAGCCACCTAGAATTGATGCTCCTACCACAACATGTTTTTCCAGCAATTTCATTTCTTCTGAATCTCTGGCGTATCTTTTATCTGAGTTAAGGATTTCATCAGGAACTCCTATTTTGCCTATGTCATGAGCAATTCCACAGGACCATAGTTGTAGCACATCAGACTTATCTAATTTAAGTTGAATACCAATTTTGACAGCATATTCTGCAACTCTTGTAGAATGTCCGCTTGTATATTTGTTTTTAGCATCAACCAACTTGATGATTGTTTCTATGATTTGCCAGTGCTGGTTGCTTACATCTTTAAAAACGAGAATACTGCACTTTTCAACATGTTTACATTCTACTTCAAAATATTTATTTTTACTACCTGCCTGTAAAAGTTGACGATTGTTTCTTGTTTCATTCTCAAGTAAACGTTCTAGGTTATTTAGTATATTTAATGGGTTATCACTTTTGTTTTTATGAGTTTTGATGTTTATATTTTTTTTGAAATTAATATCTGTAAATGTTTTTTGGAATTTTTCATTAAAGTCGACAATAATAGCGTTTTCACTTATAACTAAAATGCTGTCACTGATATTATCAAAGATATATCGTATTGCAATACTGTTTGTTGAAATAAAATTATACTTTATAATCGCAATATACCACAGCAATGAAGTAAATATTGATGCTACTGCAGAAGAGTAAGTTGGCATTTCAAGTAACTTAAAAGTACTAATTGCATTTACAATTAGGGGTATGAGAAGGCCCATTAGAGTCAATTGGATTTGTTTACTGTTTAGTTTACTGCTTTCTTTTACGAGAGATCCTTTATAATACAGAAAGTATAATCCTAATATGATGTATGGATAAGATATAAGAAGATTATGCACTTTAAAGTATGGACCTGTTTGAAAAGATATGTTTATGGGTGAATACTTGACGATGAATAGATGTGTCCATTCATTGGTAAATAGCACGCACAGTGATATCAATTGAGGTATTAAAAATAGAAACCACTTATAGTTAATCTTATCCTGTGAATTTACAAAGGTGTAACAGAAACCTAAAGTAAAGTAAGGTACAAGGATCATGCCCGTGAAATACATATATACAAAAATCATTTTTGTTTCACCTGAAAAATATCTTGTATATACTTCAAACAATTGGCCGAGACACCAAATAGCCTCAGAAAAAGTCATAAGGGCAAATGACAAAGTGAAAATATTATTTGCCCCTTTTAAAAATTGTTTTAGACTTATGATAAATAAATATACCATAGAAATAAGTGATAAATAAAGAAGTATAATTGAAAAAATAAATATCATTTTAAATTACCTCAATACAGTTTTGAAATAGTTTTGATATTCTTTTGCACCATCGGTATTTGCAATAACACGACCAGTGTCAGGAACTCGTTTGAAATTTTTAATATTGATATTGTCGAAATCTATGCCACAGTTTAGATTAAATATTATGTGAAAATAATTCTTGTTATATCTTTGGTAGAAGTTATTCATTTCTCCATAAAGAGCATTTAAAAGTGCACTTGGGTCAATATTGGTATGGGTGAAATAAATTTTAACACTATCAAAGCTATTAAATAAGTTTAATCCAGATGAATAAACTTCTGCGACTAAATACGCAGATATATTACCGTTTTCAGTAACTTTATAGATTTTTCTTTCAGCATAAAGATCTTTGAGTTCATAGAGGTTTTTGATTTTTTCCAGATGTATATCTTCATTATAGCAGTAACAGCCTTTTTCTAAATCACTCAAATTTTTATTTGCATAGTCAAGGAATTCTCCAAAGTCATATAGTTTTTCAATTGTATATGGGTTGTTTTTATCAGAAGAAGTACTGTCGGAAGTCCATGCAGCAAACCATATCAATTCTTCAAATACCAACTTTTTAGGATCATTGATATACTCAATGATTTTTTGATATAGCCCCCTGTGCCAATCTAAATCTCTATCAAAATAAGCTAAGTAATATTTGAAATAATGGTGGTTTAAAACGTAGTCTAGTACTGCTTTATAAATGTCCATTTTGCAAGCTAAGTTGTGCTTTGCTTCTTTCTTTACAGCCAAGTGTTGAGCTAAAAAAGTATAATCATAAAGCTTAACAATATTTGCACCTGATAAAATTTGTTTATTATCGTTTACATATACAAAACTTTTAGACAAATGTGGAACTTTATCGATTTTTCTTAAAGTACTAATCATATCTGAAAAATCACTTTCAAATGCATTATTTAGTAGTCCAAAGTATCCTGATTTATCAAAAAGTTCATAAAGTTCGTCAGATGAGTAATCACTCATATTAGCTAAATGTGTATGGTTAGTTCTAATAATATACTTAACAATTTCTATTTTATCTATCCAATTTATATCTTTGAAATTCAACCCGTAAATGTACATTTTATCTTTTTTTTCAATATGTCTAACTTCTGCATCCACAAAAATTGTTGTGTCATCCAAATTTATTGTGAGGTTTCGTATTAAATCGTTCTTTATAATGCTTTTTTTAGGAACCTCAAAGGCTAGACCTTTTGTATGTATGTTGAGAATACGATATTGCTGCTTGTTAATGACGGCGTAAGCTTTTTCATCCTCTTTAATTATGTGACGTTCAAGCTCTCTTTTGGTCAATAGATACAAAGTTTTTGGGCGTTCTATTTTTAATAATTCGTCTGCTTTGGAAAAAAAATAATATGCATAACCATTAAAAATGAAGGTTAATTTAATATGTTGAAGCTTTAATGTAGTATCTGTTAAAAACGCTTCCTTTCTTTTAAACTCTAGTGTGGTGCTTTTTGATTCTCCATCTTCTAAATTTACCAGAGTATCAATTGTTTTTTTCTTTGAAAGCCTTTTGAACAGCTTTTCGATATACTCACTATTGCTTATAGCTTTAATTTCTAAATCTTTTTTAATATACATCCTTTTTTTGCTATTCCGCCAGTGGAACAGCCCTCCTCTCATTGTGTATAGTTTTAGAGTTCTTGAAAAAATGAAAAGTAGTTTTATGTAGACTGAAAGTTGAGGATAAAAATATAGCTTAAATTAATAACATTTATCATGCTTGCTAACACAAACACATATCAATCAAACCAAATTTTAGAAATATATATATAATGAAAAGTTTATTACATTATATCTTTGTTACTTTTATAGTCAGATATATATTATTTCTCGAAAATAAAAATTAAGTAATGTAAAATGTTTTCCGAGAAAAATATAGCATAGAAATAGCAATTGAGTATCTGCTTTTCAAAGACACCACATTATGTAATTCTACATTTTTCCTCAATATCCTTTTTTATAAGCAAAATTATTCGAGTAGAGAAACAGGTTGATTACATAAAATTCCAAAATATAGTTGGCTTTTCAGCTGAAATATTGAATATATATTTTTATGAAGCTCTTTACGATGGAAGTGGAAAACAGACTTAAGTTTCTGAAAGTGTTTATGCTTATGGAGGAGTGTCAACAAGTAAAGTAAACTTGTTGTGTCAGAAGGGCTTTTGCATTATCGATTAAAAATCGTATTGCAATGCCCCTCTTTTCTATTGGAAAGTAACATTTTTTATCTATAAAATGTAAGTGTTGCCGTCTAAAGGTATAAGAACTTGTAAAGGTGGTGCTCCTGCTACAAGGCCTATAGCATAAATGGTATAAAATCTACCAGTTTCCAGTCTGATGTTTGGAACATATAAAACATTTTGATTGGTATTAGTAACTTTAAGGTTAAATGTATATGTTCCAGAATCTAATGGTATATACTGTGTTATACCCTGATATGCAACATTGCTAAATGCTATCTCCCCAGTTTGCATCTCTAAGTCAACGTTGGGCGCATTAGGAGAAAGATGCACAAACCTTAGCATTAGTTTGCCAGTTGGAATACTAATGCGAGGCTCATTTACGGGTAGTAACGTAATGTTTGGAAGTAAACCGATAGCAGCTACTGTAAATATCGATCCACCTGGAATATTGATGTTTGTATTCAAAACTGGATTGACAGTTTGGCCTGCCGGAAAGATAACTATGTTATAATTTCCTCCAGGTATAGCTAAATATTCGGTAAAGTTCCTGTAACTGAGGTTTCTTGCTATGGGACTTCCGTTTGCATATATGTCGACGGCTGGCGCATTTGGTGATGCATGTAACAGTCTAACATATGAAGGGGTTATCGGTTGTCTATAATATAGATTGTATGGGTAATTATATAAGCAATTATACATTTTAAATTTACTCCTCACTTTTTCTTTTACAACATTATATTCAAAAAACATATATAAGGTTCACATAAAAGGTTTGTTAACAAAGAACATTAAAAAGAGGTTAGATGTTGACATTATTAGACAGGATACGTATAATAAAGACAATAGATTTGTTTAGATATTTGATAAGGTTATTTTTGAGACTGAATAATAAGTGTAATATGCAAATGTTTTGTGACAAACAGCTTTTCAGGTAGTATCTACATATTTTGAGAGAAAAACTTTGCATCTAAAGATTCAAAAAACTTGCTTTGTATTTTTTGCATGTCAAAATAATTTTCCTATGATTAGAAGCTTACATAATGGACATTATAACTGAAATAATGAATATTTATTTTTTGGAACTTGCTAAGTAAAAGATATAAAAAAGAGTTCTATTCGAGGGGGATACAAATGAAGGGTAAAGTTTTAATAGTTGATAATTCTGTACTCGATAGTACAAGTATTAAGAAATTACTTAGTGATTGTATTACACTAATTGCTTGTAACGCTTTTGAAGCTATAGAACATATTAAAAGGAATGTGGATATAGATCTAATGATTATAGATTTGAATACTATTAAAAAAGGTGACTTATGTGCATTCAATAGTCTAATATCTAATGATATAAATAAAAAGCTACGAATAATTATTCTTACAAATCACGATGAAGCTGAGTGTGAGATTGAGAAATTAAAATATAATGAGATAGATTATATAAGAAAGCCTTTACATATGAATCTGCTTAAAGAAAGAATTAAAGTTCATCTTGAAATAGTAAAAATAAAAAAGCTTTATGAAGAGAAATTGATTAATAGTGAGCAAAGTAAGGCTGTATTATTGGACAACCTACCTGGTATGATGTATCGATGCAATTTTGATAGAGAGTGGACAATGCAATATATTTCAAACGGATGTTTTGATTTGACAGGATATAGAGCTGAAAGTCTTTTGTACAACAGAGAGCTTTCGTACAATGATTTGATAAAGCCAGAATATCAGGAATATATATGGTCAAAATGGAATGTTGCAATAAAAAAACATAAGAAATTTAAAGAAGAGTATGAGATTATAACACCGTCTGGACAAATAAAATGGGTTTGGGAACAAGGTCAAGGTATTTATGATAAAGATGGTAATGTTATATGTTTAGAAGGTCTTATTATTGATATAACATACAGAAAAAATAATGAGATAAAGCTCAAATACTTAAGTGAGCATAACAGTTTAACAGGATTATTTAATTTAAGAACCTTTGAAGAAATTTATTCAATAAACAATGCAAATAGAAGGGGTAAAAGCGCTATTATAATGATAAATGTCAGTACATTTAGCGCTATCAACAGTACTTTAGGTTATCGCTATGGACAAAAATTAATAAAGGATGTGTCCAATTGTTTGTTGGCACTGGCGAAAGAGGGTTTCTTGTTGTTCCATATTTCTATAGATCACTTTGTTTTTTACATAACAAATTATGAAGAAAGTCAGCAATTAAGTGATTTTTGTGAAAAGATAATTCAAACTCTAGATGATAAAATTTATCAAAAGACAATTAGCTTTAATATTGGTGTGATTGAAATTGATAAATATGATAGAGAAGAGGCAGAAGGGATATTAAAGAAAGCATATTATGCTGCTGAGAGAAAGAGTAATTCTTACAGATTTAGTTGTTGCTTTTTTAGTAAAGAAATGGATAAGAATTTGCAAAGAGAGGTCGCTATAATTCAGGCTTTGACCAAGACAATATTTGAAGAAAATGATCCGTCTTTATTTATGTACTATCAGCCAATTGTAGGTTTAAAAACAAATGAAATAGTTGCATTTGAAGCCTTAGCAAGATACAAAAGTGATAGTATAGGCTTTGTTTCACCGGCTGAATTCATACCAATTGCTGAAGCATCCCAACTTATATTGCCTTTAGGTAAAAAAATCATGAAGCTTGTTTTTTCTTTTGCAGCCGACCTTAAACAAAGAGGGTATGAATCTATTGTAATTGCTTTTAATGTTTCGGCCATTCAACTCCTTAGTGAGAATTTTTTAATTGATTTAGTAAATTTGGTTGAAGAAACTGGAGTAGATCCTAAAAATCTTAAAGTTGAGATAACAGAGTCTGCTTTTTCGGACAACTATCATGAAATAAATGAAAAACTAAATAAAATTCAAAGTATGGGCATGAAAATTGCAATTGATGATTTTGGAACAGGCTATTCTTCTCTTGCCAGAGAGAGAGAATTAAATGTAAATTGTTTGAAGATTGATAAGTACTTTATAGATAAATTGGTGAATACCAGCCCTAAATATGCAATCACAGGAGACATAATTTCAATGGCTCATAAGCTGGGTCATTATGTAGTAGCTGAAGGTGTTGAGTATGAAATACAAAGACAGTATTTGATAGAACACGATTGTGATATGATGCAGGGTTATCTTTTCAGTAAACCTGTAAATCAAGAAATTGCAATAGGTATGCTGGATAAAATCAAGGATTAAAACTTTTTGAAACTCACTTGGGGATAACGAACTTATTTTTTACCCGTTCCTTAGAGGATTTACTGTTAATTTGTCGAATATAAACAGTATTAATAACTTTTTTGAAACACCAATTGACCAATTGTTTTCTGGGAATCACATAAGAGGATAATAAAAATAGCTTCTTGTTTTCACATTATGATAAGGGAGTTTTAAAAAAGTATATATTCATTATTCCTACTACAAAGCCTATAATGGTAGCTTTTAAGTTTCCAATTATAAGAACATTATTTTGCTATGCACAAAATGGCAATCAAATTTTTGAAACTCCAGTTGATTAGTTATTTTTTTAATTTTGCCTAAGACTATCAAATCAAATTTTTCATTATATAAAGTAGTCGAAGGTTCTTTTTTAAAAGAAAGTTTATTATATATTCATGCAAAGGGTAGAAGGAGGCTTATCTAGTATGCCTTTACCATATTTGTTTTCATCGTTGTTTCTTATTGCAAGTGCAATCCTCTTATTTTATGGATTGTTTATTCTATCACAAAATGCAAAATCAGCAATTAATATTATTTTTTTTACCATTTGTTTAAGCTTGTCAGTGTGGTCTTTTGCCTTATCTATTTCAAACACTGCACAGGACTATGACATGTGCCTGTTTTGGAGGAGGATTGGCTCATTTGGTTGGGGAACATTTTTTAGTTTTTTGATTCACTTTATTATTATTCTTACTGAAAGAGGGGAAATTTTAAAGAAAAAGTGGATTTATCTATTAATATATCTTCCAGCGGGCTTCAGCGTCTTTGTTTTTGGGTTGTACAGTGATGTGGCTGTTGGAACGTATAATCTTGTTGAGACTTATGCTGGGTGGGTAAATATATCTTATAATTCATTATTTGATTTATTATTCAATATTTATTATATAAGTTTTTCCTTGGCAGGAATTATACTGCTGTTTTTTTGGGCAAATAAGTTTAAGGAAAAGGATAGAAGAAATCAAGTCTATATAATTTGTATTTTGTTTCTTTTGGCGGTTATAATTGGGACTTTATCTGAGTTTGTTATAAATTATATGTTTTCATTTAAGATACCTCAAATAGTTCCTATAGTTTTTCTTTTTCCTATGACTGTTATGTTTTTTTGTGTTAAAAGATATGGAATTGTAATAAAAAAACAAAACAATAGCATAGAAAATGCAGGTCGAATACTTAACGAAGATAATAGAACGAAGTTATATTTTTACATAAGTGTTGTGTATTTGTTTGGTGGCTTTATTAATATTGGTGCTATGTATTTTACAAAAAGAGATTCTTTAAAATCAGTTTTGATTTTTTGTGCCTTAATGTCATTTATAAGTTTATCACTTCAAATTATTCAGATATTAAAAATCAAATTAAATTATAAGGATTTATTGTCAAATATTATTTTGTCAATATCAATTCCAATTATCCTATTGAAATATTTTAATTATTTACCTATCTATGCTGGGATACTTCCTATAATATTCATTATTTCGTCAATTGCATTTAGTCAAAGAAGAATACTTGTGTTAAATGGGATTTCTATTTTATTTACACTAATTTGGATTTGGATAAAAGCACCATCGGCTGAAGTTGTGTTTACAGCAGCAGATCATTTTATAAGAATACTTTTACTTTGTATAATATTTTCTATGGCATTTTATATTAATAGTGTTTATACTCAGAGACTTTTTGAAAATGAAGAAAAATTAAATATGCAAAAACTACTTTCTCGTATATCTTCTATATTTATAAATACAAATGAAAGTAATTTAGAAGACAGAATAAATGAAGTGTTAGGACTTTGCGGTAAGAACTTTAAAATGGAGCATGTTTATGTAATTTTATTTTCGGAAGGTAAAAAGGGCAAGAACTTTTTTCAATGGTGTTGTCAAGAAAAAGTATTAGATAAAATTTGTGATAAAGAGGAAAGTAAGAAAAAAATCCTAGAATTGCTAAATATGAAACAGTTTCTTCAAGAAGAATGCCTTTGTATATCAGATTTGGCTGCAACGTCTGAGGAAGGTTTGGTGAAAGAATACATGGAAGATAAAGAAATAAAAAACACTATAATTAATCCACTTAGGGATCAAGATTATGTTATAGGTCTAATAGGTTTTGAAAGCACTAATAACAAAACGAAATTTAAAGAGTATCAAAAGGAAACACTAAAAGTATTAGCGCATTTAATTTCTGATGTTGTTTTGAAAGTAGATGCTGAAAAAGAGATTAACTATAGAGCAAATTATGATGCTTTAACAGGTCTGCCAAACAGAGTAATGTTTATGAATCAGCTAAACAGTGGTATAAAGATGGCGCAACGCTCAGAAAAACTTGTAGGAGTTGCTTTTATAGATATAGACTCTTTTAAGTATATTAATGATACTTTAGGGCATGATGGCGGCGATGATCTTTTAATGAAGATTGGAGAAAAGATTTCGGGCAGTCTTCGGTTATATGATGTTGTAGCGCGTTTTGGAGGGGATGAATTCGTAATAATGATTCCGCAAGTTACTTACGTTGAAGATATATGTTCAGTTGCAGAAAAGATTACCGATAGTTTTAAACAGCCTGTGAAAGTGGGAGGTCAAGAATTTTTTATTACTGTAAGTATGGGGGTTTCTGTTTTTCCTTTAGATGGAACTGATTCGGAAGATCTTGTAATTAATGCTGACGCAGCAATGTACATTTCTAAGCAGAATGGTAAAAACAAATATACTATGTGTTCTTCTTTTCTTCAAAAGGAGATTGAAGTGAATGCAAGACTTACGAATAGTTTGCATATTGCTATACAGAAAAAAGAGTTTTTATTAAAATACCAACCTCAAGTAAATGCTAAAACCGGTGAGATAGTAGGCGCGGAAGCCTTAATTAGGTGGAACCATCCCAAAAAAGGAATGATACTACCAGGTGTTTTTATTCCATTAGCTGAAAAAAATGGTTTGATAAATAATATAGGCCAATGGGTGCTTTATGAGGCATGTGAGCAGAACAAGGCGTGGCAAAAGATAGGCTTAAAGCCTATAAAAATGGCTGTAAACTTGTCATTAGGACAATTTTTGAACCCTAATTTGGTGAATATTGTAGAAGAGGTGCTCAAAAAAACAGAATTGGATCCAGCCTATCTCGAATTAGAAATTACTGAAAGTATTGCTACCTATGATCCAGATTATATAATAAACACACTGAATGATTTGAAATCTCTCGGAGTAATGATTTCCATAGATGACTTTGGAACAGAATACTCGTCGTTAAGCCGCCTGAAGCTTATGCCGGTTGATAAGATAAAAATTGATATGAGATTTATACAGGGTATATTTAGTGGTTCTAAAGATGAAAGTATTATTAAGGCAATGCTTCAATTAGGTAAAACATTTGGCCTTGAAGTTTTGGCAGAAGGTGTGGAAACTAAGGAGCAATTGGAGTTTCTTAAAGAAAATCTTTGTGATGAAATTCAGGGATACTACTTTTATAAGCCAATGTCTGCACAAGAGTTTAAACAGATATTAAAATAGTTCCACCTGTGAAATAGGATTGCTGGAACAAACATTCATTGGCTTCCGAGGTATACTTCCAAATGAAAAATCCGGCTTTTAATTAAATATCCTAGCTAATAGAAGGAGTTTTGATTGGTTTTGAAGCTTTGTGTAAGTAAACTATTTCACAGCTCGAAATAGTTTGGTTATAACAAGGCAATTTCAAAAAACGTATTAAGCATTGAGTTGCAAAACCAATTATAGAAGCTTTTAACCTTCCATGAATATAAATAGTATTTTACTAAGAAAAAGTGTAAAATGTTTTTATTAAAAACACCTTATGTGTTTTTGACGGTAACATAATTATCACTATATTCATATTATGTAAATAGATACAGATATAAAACATAATTGAAAGGTGGTACTATTTATGGCTGACAGATGTTGTACAGGAGGGCTTTACAATAACGATGAGCTCTTATGGTTTATACTTGTTTTCCTTCTACTGTTCTATAATAGAGGATATGGGTGCTAAGGTTGTTTAAGGGAAGTTGAAAAAATAACTGGTCAAAGGGAGTTTCAAAAATTTGATTTGGGTGATTTCTAAAAAGACTGGTCAATTGGTGCTTCAAAAAACCTGATTTGCATTTTTGGCTTTCCCAAATAATGTCCCTATGTTTGAAGCTGTTTTGCTTTATTATTGGGGTGAGACTATAAATATTGGCTAAGGAGTTTTTTTGAAACACCCTAAGTAAAATATACAAAAGTAATGGTTTTAATAAATTTACAATAAAAGCTGCCAACTATTCGGCAGCTTTTGAAAATTCAAAGTGAAGTTAAAAGTCTTTTGGCTTATAGGAGCATTAAACCGAAACTCCTGAATAAAATCCCTCTTGCACAGCTCCTCCTATTTTACTTATCTTATCATAGCTATGATAATTCTGGTTTTAGTATGATGCTTTGATCAATTCAGAAAAATCTTTTATAAAAAAGTTTAATTGTTTTATAGATGGGTATATTTTTTATATAAATAGAAAATTTTTATAAAAATACACTTGAATTATTTAGGAAAGGATGAGATAATATGGTTAGTGAGAAAATTGAGCAACTTTTAAATGATCAGATCCAAAAGGAGTTTTACTCTGCATACCTATATCTTTCTTTTGAAGCATATTTTGAATCGAAAAACTTAAGTGGTTTTGCAAATTGGTTTAGGATACAGGCAATGGAAGAAAGGGATCATGCTATTATTTTTATCAATTATCTAAATCTTATTGGAGGAAGAGTGAAGCTCCAAGAAATAAAGGCACCTGAGTGGGATTTTAATTCTATTGAGGAAGTATTGGCAAAATCCTTAGAACACGAAAAATACGTTACACGTTCAATTTATGAAATTGCCGACCAGGCTATTGATGAGCGGGATCATAAAACTAGTTCGTTTATAAAATGGTTTATAGATGAACAAGCGGAAGAAGAGGATACTGCCGAGCAAAACTTAGATAAGATTAAGTTGATAGGTGAAAAAAATGGTAGAGGTGTATACATGATGGATAAAGAGATGGGAGCTAGAGCTTATTCCGTTCCTTCTCCATTAGCAGCAAAGGAATAGTAATCATCTTATTAATGAAAAGGGGGCATTTTTATGCTTTGTAAGGATTTAAAGGTTGTAAACCTAAATATCACGGAAGACAATTATCAATATAAGGCTTTGTTTAGGTTGTGCGCACAAGATAAGTGTATTGATATTGACATGGAAAACTTTTCAGATAATGCGGTTCTTGAGAATATTAAGAAGACTTTCTCTATCGATGAATCTTTAGATGAAATAAAGACTATAATAATGGAAAAAGTTATGGAAGCCTCAAAAATTGAGTCTAGAATTAAAGAAGGAAAAGATTGCTGTAATGGTGAAAAAAATGATAAAGTGCAAAGGGGTATTGATTCATTAAGCACTTCTTGATTTGCTTGCAATTATATTAAGACAATGCATTTTTTGAGAAATACTTAAAAGATGAGTTCCTGCTTAAGAATAATGAAAAAACTTTGAATGAGAAAATTTATTCTATTAAAAGCTAAAACAAACTTAAAGCTCTTGATTCTAAGGGCTTTTTTTATTTATATGAAGTTTAGACGGTTTCAAAAAATAACCTATTTCAGGATTCAAGTCATAAAGCCCTTCGTGGAAGACTAAAGCTTCCAAACAGAGGAACATTATTTTGCAATGCAAAAAATGTAAACCTAGATTTTTTGAAACCGCAATTTACCAGTTATTTTTTTGAATTACCTTAAGGTTTGTTTAAGATTTGTAATTTATAATTTATATATATGTTCTTATCTGATGAGATCTATATATTGGAATAATATAGTGTGTTTATAAAATGTGAACCATTAGTACAAAAAATGATTGATAAATGAGTAATTGTAATTTATAATAAAATCTCATGAATGTTATATTAGCTAGATGAGATGTGTTTTTATGGAGGATTATTATGAGAGAGAATAAAAAAAGTTGTGTAGTACAAATCATGAGATTTTTAGTACAAGTGATATTTTTTGTAATATTACCCGGCATATATATAAATGCATTTGCTGGAATAAAACAAATATATCTTAGTGTTATAACTAATAGTTTCAGTTTAGCTGACAGCTTGCCTCAATTAATAGAAGTAGTTGCAATAGTGCCTGCAACAATTATTTTAGGTAGATTTTTCTGTGGATGGATGTGCGCATTTGGTACACTTAGTGATGTGCTTTATTATATTTCAAGTAAAGTTTTTAAAGTTAAATTCAAAATAAGTGAAAAGCTTGATAGAGTTTTAAAATACTCAAAGTATGTTATTTTGATTTTTTTGGTTATAGTTGCGTGGACCTTTGGTTTATCAGGGCTTGAAAAGGCTAATCCATGGAATGCCTTTGGTGTAATTTTAACGGTTGGAAAAGTTCCAGACATTTCTTTTGCCCTAACAGAATTCACGATAGGAACACTATTGTTATTTGCTATTGTAGTGGCTTCATTTTTCATTGAAAGGTTTTTTTGCAGGTATCTTTGCCCATTAGGAGCTCTCTTTACTTTAATGTCACGTTTGAGAATCATAAAAGTTCATAAGACAACAGAAAAATGTGGTTCTTGCAAAATGTGTACAAATAGTTGTGCGATGGGGATTCCTCTTTATAAATATGAAAGGGTTGATTCAGGAGAGTGTATTCAATGTTTTAAGTGTATATCTGCATGCCATCGCAATAATGCAACTGTTAAAATTGTTAAAAAAGATGTTAATATGGGAGTGGCAGCAGTGGTGGCGGTTTCTTTTATGATAGCGGTATACTATGTAGGTGCATTTACATTTAAAATAGATATTGCAAATCAAGTTTCAACTGATAATACAATAAAAGTATCGGAAAACAAGATATATATTGATGGTAAATATGAAGGCTCAGGTGTAGGTTTCAGGGGTGCAGTTACGATTGTTGGAGTTACTGTTGAAAACGATACTATTAAGGATATTGAAGTGGTATCTCATGGTGATGATGTCCCTTACTTTGACCGTTCATACAACTATGTAGCAAATGAAATTCTAAAAACACAGTCTACGCAAGTTGATGTAGTGTCGGGCGCAACTTATAGCAGCAAGGGAATTATAAATGCTGTTGCAGATGCTATAGACAAAGCAAAAATTATAAAAGGGAATGTGGCATCTGATGGTCAGCAAAGTAATCCAAAACAGACAAATGAAAAGCCTAGTGATAGAGAGAATGTTATAAAAGAAGATAATTTAGAAGATGAAAACACAAAGAATTCTTCGATTATCTACAAAGATGGTTTGTATGAAGGTTCTGCCAACGGATTTAAAAATGGTATTACAAATGTTAAAGTATTGATAATGAATGGAGAAATAAGTGATATTGAAATTGTATCCCATGGTGATGATGAGCCATTTGTAAAAAAATCAATACCTGTTATAGATGAAATACTAAAGACACAGTCTACGGGAGTTGATGTAGTGTCGGGAGCAACTTATAGCAGCAAGGGAATTATAAATGCTGTTGTAGATGCTATAGACAAAGCAAAAATCATAAAAGAGAATGTGGCATCTGATGGTCAGCAAAGTAATCCAAAACAAACAAATGAAAAGCCTAGTGATATAGAAAATGTTATAAAAGAAGATAATTTAGAAGATGAAAACATAAAGAATTCTTCGATTATCTACAAAGATGGTTTATATGAAGGTTCTGCCAACGGATTTAAAAAAGGTATTACAAATGTTAAAGTATTGATAATGAATGGAGAAATAAGTGATATTGAAATTGTATCCCATGGTGATGATGAGCCATTTGTAAAAAAATCAATAACTGTTATAGATGAAATACTAAAGACGCAGTCTACGGAAGTTGATGTAGTGTCGGGCGCAACTTATAGCAGCAAGGGAATTATAAATGCTGTTGCAGATGCTATAGAAAAGGCAAAATAGTATTTGATATATGTACAGGTAAGCCTCGGAGCTTTAGTTCTTGGAATAATATATTACAAAATCAAAAACTGCATGCCCGTAATTAATTTGCACTTGAATAATTCTGTAAAAAAGGCTAAAATAGTAGTATAGGTATTTATATGAAATGCATTTGGCATTGTAGTAAGAAGGGTACAAATGAAGTATTATGATAGGGTTATAATTGGTGCAGGTTTATATGGGTTATATGCAGCATTGATTTGTGGTAAAAAAGGTCATAGAGTTGTTGTACTTGAACGTGAAAAAGAACCTTTTTCACGTGCTACATATATAAATCAAGCTCGTGTGCACAACGGCTATCATTATCCCCGTTCCTTTTCAACAGTCGGCAGCGTAACTGATTATTTTCAGAAGTTCAATAAAGAGTTCGATTTTTGTATAAATTCATCTTTTAGAAAAATATATGCTACATCTTCAAAATATTCATGGACTAATGCAGTTCAGTTTAAGAAGTTTTGCAAAAATGCAAAAATAAAGTGTGTCGAAGTTGAACCAGGTGGATTTTTTAATACAGGGATGTGCGACGGAGCATTTGAAGTTGAAGAGTATACTTATGATGCTAAAATTCTTAGGGATTACCTTTTAGAACAAATAAAAAGGTTTCCCCATGTTGAATTTAAGTTTAATACAAAAATAGAGGACATTGAAAAGAACGCAAACCAATATAATATAAATATAAATGGTAACGAAACTATATCTACAGGTTACATTTTAAACGCTACTTATGCATCTACAAATCAAATCAATACTATTGCCGGATTTGAACCATTCAAAATAAAATATGAGCTTTGTGAAGTAATAATGTGTTATCCTGGTAAAGGATTGAAAGATCTTGGTATAACAATAATGGATGGTCCATTTTTTTCTATTATGCCCTTTGGCAAAACCGGGCTTCATTCTTTGACTTCAGTTACTTTTACACCACATCTGAGTTGTTACGACAGCTTGCCTGTTTTCGAATGCCAGAAAAACAGTTCCATATGTAATGAAAACAATCTATACAATTGTAATGACTGTGAGTATAGGCCGTCAAGTTCGTGGACCTATATGTCTAAAATAGCAAGAAAGTATTTGCGCAGTCAATATGACTTCAGTTATTATAAGTCACTTTATTCTATCAAGCCTATTTTGTTGTCATCGGAGATTGACGATTCAAGGCCGACCATAATAAGAAAGTATTCGGAAAACCCAACCTTTGTAAGTGTGTTGTCAGGTAAGATAAGTACAGTATATGATTTGGATGAGGTATTATGATTATGAAGCTTACAAGTAAAGAAAAGAAAGTTGTTTCAGCGGTAGTATATGTGAGAAACCACGAAAACTATATAAGTGAATTCATTGAGGGGATTGCAAAGGTCCTATCTGGAAATTTTGAAAAGTATGAGATTATTGCTGTAAATGACTTTTCAACAGACAGAAGTGTTGAAAGGTTAAGATTAGCAGCGTCAAAACTTGATGTGATTTCTTTTACCATTGTAAACCTAAGCTTTTATCATGGCACGGAAGCTGCAATTACAGCCGGTGTTGATATTTCTATAGGTGATTTTGTTTTTGAGTTTGACAATCCCGTTGCTGATTATAATTTTGAAGAGATAATAGAGGTGTATAAATGTTCTTTAGATGGTTTTGATATTGTTTCGGCTGCACCAGATACTAAAGAACGTCTAGATTCAAAAGTATTTTACAGTTTGTTTAAGAGGTACTCACAAAATCATTTGAGGCTTTGGACGGAGAGATTTAGGGTACTGTCTCGCAGAGCTATAAATAGAATAAATAATTCCTATACGTCTATTCGTTACAGGAAAGCGGTATATTATAATATAGGACTCAAAACATATATACATAAATATAATCCCAACAAGAGTATTGCTCTTAAGGGGAAGCTAAATACGAGAGGCAGATTATCTCAGGCACTAAATTATCTTATGGTATTTACTGATATTGTTCCTAAAATATCTATATTTATGGCTCTAATGATGTTGTTGTTTTCAATTGGAGTTTTCTGTTACACTGTATTTATATATATAGCTTATGCCAGAGTGGTTGAAGGATGGACAACCATTATGCTATTTTTATCTGTTTGCTTTACAGGTTTCTTCTCGTTGTTTGCGATAGTGATAAAGTTTGTATCACTTATTCTAAATCTTCAAAATACAAAACAAACATATACCTATGAATCTGTTGAAAAGGTTAAGTAGCAGTGTTATAATTCTTTGTGGCTAATCATAAGTTGCACAAAATGATGTTCTGGAGGGAACTTAGTGGATAAAACTTTAGTAGGGTACAGTGGCTTTGTTGGATCTAATTTAAGTGTTCAGACGGATTTTATTAAGAAATATAATTCAAGCAATATATGTGAAGCTTTTTATGAGCAGCATGATGTTGTGGTGTATTGCGGTGTGAAAGCTCAAAAATTCCTTGCAAATCATGAACCAGATGAGGATTTAAACCATGTTTCTAAAGCTATTGAGAATATTAAAAATATGAAATTAAGAAAACTTGTATTGATATCTACAGTTGATGTGTATAAAGAAATTGAAGGTGTAGATGAAAATACATTTATAGACACCAGAAGGCTTCATCCCTATGGGAAACATCGTTATATGCTTGAACAATGGGTTGTGGAAAATGTGAAGGATTATCATATATTAAGGCTTCCCGGGCTGTTTGGAATAAATTTAAAAAAGAACTTTATTTTTGATATGATAAATATTATTCCTTCAATGTTGACAGAAGACAAGATTTTAGAACTTCAAAAGAAATGCCCGGTTAATCTTTTTGAATGCTATTTAAAACAGCAAAATGGTTTTTACAGGCTAAAGCCTATTAAAAAGGAGATTAAGTCCTCCTTAATAGAGTTATTTGAAAACTGTGGTTTTAATGCTCTATCTTTTACGGATTCTAGAAGTGTATACCAATTTTATAATTTAGAGAATCTTTGGTCTCATATTAAAATAGCAATAAAAAATGATTTGCGTCTTTTATGTGTTGCGACAGAGCCCGTTTCTGCCGATAAATTGTACAGAAGCATTTATGGAAAAGAATTTAAAAATGAGTTTTTAAGCTCTCCTATAAAGTATGATATGAGAACGCTTCACTATAGGCTGTACAACGGTAATGGAGGATACATTTTTGATAAAGATAGGGTTATAAATGAGATTAAAGGGTTTATGCAAAATCAAATAAATAACTGAGCAACTGGAGTTTCAAAAAATCCGATTTGCATTTCATTTTTTGCATAGCAAAATAATGTACCTATCTATAGAAGCTTAAAAGCTTCCATAATGGGTTTTGTGACTGAAATATTGAATTTGTATTTTTTTGAAACTCCCTTATAGGAGAAATAAAATGAAACTTTCGATTTCCAATATAGCTTGGGATAGTTCTAAGGATATTACAATGTATAAACTTATGCAAAAATACAAGTTTGAAGGACTTGAAATAGCACCTACAAGGTTTTTTGCCCACAAACCATATGAATATTTGTATGAGGCAAAAAAACTTGCAAAAGATTTAAAAACCGGTTATAATCTTACAGTTTGTAGTATGCAGTCAATACTTTACGGAAGATTGGAAAGTATATTTGAAAGTTTGGAAAACCAAAGAATTATTACTAAGTATTTGTTTGGGGCCATTGACTTTGCGCAAGCAATGTCATGTGAGAATCTGGTTTTTGGTTCTCCTAAGAATAGGTGCTTGACTAAAGAAGAGGATTATGAAGTCGCAGTGGGATTTTTTAAATTACTTGGAGACTATGCTTTTAGAAATGGAACGGTAATGAGTATTGAAGCAAATCCCTCAATGTACGGAACCAACTTTATAAACTACACAAAAGAGGCTGTAAAATTGGTAAAGGATGTGGACTCTAAAGGATTTAAGCTAAACCTTGATTTTGGAACTATTATTGCAAATGGAGAAAATATTGAAGAAATTGTTGGACATATGGAGTATATAAACCATGTTCATATAAGTGAACCTGGGTTGTTGCCCATTTCAACAAGAGGTGAGCACAAGAGATTGGCTTCTATTTTGAAGGAAAAAGCATACAAAGGATTTATATCGATTGAAATGAAAAAAGGACAAGATGATTCTCTTAATGATATAGAAAGAGCGATGAATTATATAGCACAAGTATTTAAATATTAGGAGGATTGGGGTGTTCCTTTAAAAGCCGGATTTTTCATTTGGAAGTATACCCTTGAGCCAATGAAGCTTTGTTCCAGCAATCCTATTTCACAGGTGGAAAAATTGCATTTTTGTCATTTTAAGAAAACTTTGCAATTGCGGTTTTAGAAAATTCGAGGGGATTTATGACTTGATTCAATATAGTTACAAAATAAAATTTTGTTGGGGGAGAAATGAAAGTTATGCAACAGCAGGTGCCGGAGTTTGAAAAAGTTGAATTTGAGGGTAAGAGAAATAAGTATTGCCTTTGTATTCCGGTTATTAATGAAGGCGACAGGATTATAGGGCAACTTAAAAAGATAAATAGATTGGGGATTGACACCATTATTGATGTAATACTGTGTGATGGAGGTTCAACGGATGGTTCAACCGAAAATACAAGGCTAAAATCCATCGGCGTAAATTCGCTGCTTGTAAAAAAAGGGTCGGGAAAGCTGAGTGCACAGCTTAGGATGGGTTATTGGTGGGCATTGAATCGTGGATATAACGGTATTGTTACGGTTGACGGAAACGGCAAGGATAGTGTTGAAACGATACCTCTATTTATTGAATATCTGGACAAGGGTTATGATATGATTCAGGGATCGCGCTATGTAAAAGGCGGAATTGCTGAAAATACCCCTATAATAAGGCATTTGGCTGTAAAGCTTATTCATGCTCCAATTATTTCTTTAGCAGCAGGTTATAGGTATACCGACACAACTAACGGATTTCGTGCATATTCAAGATGTTTTCTTACTAGTCAAGATGTTCAGCCCTTTCGTAATATTTTTGACACCTATGAACTTTTAGCATATCTATCAATCAAAGCGCCGAGAATTGGTATGAGAACGGTTGAAATACCTGTTGGAAGAAGATATCCTAAACAGGGTAAGACTCCCACTAAAATAAGCTTTTTAAAAGGGAATATCCAGCTTATTGAAATTCTTTTTAAAGCTGCGTTGGGTAAATATGATATTAAGTGATCAAATAAGGCAAAATCAAAAAAGTCGGTTTACATTTTTTGGATTGTAGGAATTTATAAAAGACCTGAAAATGTAAAACGAAAATAAAGGACCTAATTAAAGTAGAACCTGTTTTAGTGTCAAATGACGTAATTCTTAGACGTGAGCATTAGAAGCTGTAGCTTGAGAACTTGATAATTTGAAGCAAAAATGCCAAGGACGGCATTTTTAGCGTATAGGACAGGATGTCCTTAATACGCGGCGAAAAATTATCAAGCCAAGGCTTACAGATTCTTTGTGAAGGTCTTCGAATGGAGACATTTGATACTAAAACGAGGCAGGTACAACCTTAATGCCAGTTATAAAATATCACTATCATTAATTTGTATCCTTAACAAAAAATATATAAGTTATGAGCGATGCAAATTTCTTGAAAAATAAAATAATGGTCCTAAATGAAGTAGAATAATATTGAGAAATTGTTGTATATGGAAAGGGAATAGTAAATGGTGCCAACAAAAAAAGAAGTAGATCTAAATCTAATGGAAGTAAAAAAAACTATAAGCTTTACAGCAATACTATATATAATTGTTATATCATTGGGTGTATTGTTCAGAATAGGATCATTTATTCAAGACAGAACCCTTTGGTATGATGAAGCAATGCTTGCTAGTGGAATAATACAGAGGGGTTTTAGCGGTTTGTTCGAACCACTTGACTATTCTCAAAGTGCACCTCTTGGATTTTTAATTATTGTAAAGAGTTTTATTTCTGTTTTAGGAAGCTCACAACGTGTGTTACGTTTGTATTCTCTGTTGACCGGTTTGATGTCAATTTGGCTTTTTTATAAGTTGATAAAAAAATCAGGATTTAAGAGACCGGTTTTAGGAGCAGCATTTTATGCTACCGTTTCTCCTATTATTTATTATTCTACTGAACTAAAACCCTATATGCCAGATACCTTTTTTACAATTGCAGCTTTGTATTTTTATAAGCTTTATGAAGAAAAAAAGATTCCTATATGGGGATATATGCTGTTTTGTTTTGTTGCGGTATGGATTTCATTTCCGGTAATTTTTGTTATAGGTGCAATTATAGGTTATAACTTTCTTTCTAGCATAGCTAGATTTATAGTTAATTTATTTGCAGGAGATAAAGATAAGGCAAAAGAAATATTTAAAGTTTTAATAAGTGCTGTTATTTTTGGAGCAACAGCACTTATAAGTTTTGGAATTTGCTACTTTGTATATACTGGAAAGGTTTCAGGAAATATAGACGGAATGTCTATGGAGTATTGGAAACATATCTATTTTCCCCTTTTTCCTCAAAGAAAGTCAGAGTGGGATTTGATATATCTCATGTTGAATAATTATCTAAGCTTTATTTTCAACTATGTAGATGCTATTGCATGGATATTATGGATTGGAGGAACAATATTATTCTTTGTAAGAAAAAATAATATTGGCGGATATAGCATACTGGCTGTTCTATTTACATTGGTTGCATCTAATATTGAGCAATACCCTATGCAAGATCGCTTGCTATTATTTTTAGCTCCTTTTACGATTCTTGGGATTTTATTTTTTGCAGAAGTTTTGATGGATTTATTGAAATGGAAACCGTTTGAGGTAGTTGTATTTATATTAGTTATTGCATTAAACTATGGCTCATTAAAATATACTAATGTGAGCAACATGTATAGGGAAGGTCAGGAAGCATCAAACCTTATTTACTATCTTGATAACAAAATTGAAGAGGATGAGAAGCTATATATTTTTGCAAATGCTGTTCCTATATACGAATACACTACAGGGTATAAACAGAGTTTGACGCATTTTCCGAAAAAAGTATTTGAATCCGGTCAACTAATTTACGGCTGTAAGTATTGGACCCTTGAGTGTGAGCCTTACAAATATATTACTACTATGGATGAAGACCGCCTTAAAGAAAATGTTGATGCAATTATAAAATACCAAAAAGTCTATGTTTTATTCTATCATTTTGGAGCCGATGCAGAATATTATTTGATAAGTGAATTAAGAAAATATGGAACAGTCACTTATTTTATGGATGAAAAAAACACTCCTTTATATTATTTTGTAAGATATGCACATCTAAATTAAGCTTCAGGTGGTTTCAAAAATCTAAATAGTTCTGCAACTTATCATATCCAAACTTTCATAATATTATAAACTGATTTCTACCAATACCAAATTGAATAATTAATACATGGTTTGTATCAGCGAATTAGGGGATTTAAAATAAAAACTTTGCAACTGGAGTTTCAAAAAATTCGATGCCATTTTTTGCATAGCAAAATAATGTTCCTATGATTGGAAGCTTAAAAGCTTCCATGATAGGCTTTGTAATAGAAATAATGAATAGGTATTTTTTTGAAACTCCCTTAGCTGATGATATTAGCATACAAGAAAATAAGATGATTTGGCGTGTGGGTTTTGATTTTGCAACATATTATGGAAAGAACATGTGCGTAGAGGCTTAGAGAATGTTAACGAAGCGAAGGATTAGTCGAATCACTGTTTGAGCGAAGCGAGTTTTGATTCGACCCGTAGCGAGTTTTACATTCTCTTAGCCTCGGAGCTTTAGTTCTTGGAATAATATGTTGCAAAAGTATATTACAAAAAGGTTAATCACACCTTGATTTAGTGATTTAGTATGATTATTTTATTTTGCCATGATTCTGTGATAGAATATAATAATAAAATTGCATTTTACAAAGGAATGGATAGTATTATATGGAAAATTATTTTGATATAATTATTGTGGGAGCAGGTGCCGTAGGCTGTGCAGTTGCTAGAGAACTTTCAAAATATAAGTTTGATATAGCTGTATTAGAAAAAGAAAGTGATGTTGCAGCGGGCACAAGCGGCAGAAATAGTGCCGTTGTTCATGCTGGATTTAACAATAAAACAGGAAGCTTGATGGCGAAATTTTGCGTAGAAGGGAATTTAGGTTTTGAAAAAGTATGCAAAGACTTAGATGTGCCTTACAAAAAGACAGGGAAGCTTGTTGTTGCTTTTGATGACACTGATCTTAAAGGTATAGAAAAACTGATAGATGCTGGTAAAAAGAACGGTGTACCCGGTTTGTCTTTTATAGATGCAGACGAAATCAAAAGGTTAGAGCCGTATGTTGGAGGAATAGGAGCAATGCTGTCTTCAAATACGGCAATTACCAATCCTTTTATATATACGGTGGCATTAGCGGAAAATGCCTGTGAAAATGGTGTGAAATTCTATTTTAATACTGAAGTTTTAGGTGTTAGCAGACAAAAGGAAAAGTTTTGCATTAGTGCAGGTGGAAGAAAGTACTATTGTAAGTACATTGTAAATTCAGCTGGTTTGTATTCAGACAAAATTTCAGCTATGGCAGGTGACAAAAATTATAAAATTTACCCATGCAGGGGACAGTACTATATTTTAGATAAAAGGACGAGCAAGTATCTCAATATGCCGGTATACCCTGTGCCAAGACCGGGAGTTGGAGGACTTGGAGTTCATCTTACACCTACAATTGAGGGGAATATATTGATTGGGCCTAGTGCTGAGTATATAAAGACAAAGTGTGATTATGGCGTTACAAGGGATGTAATGAGTAAGCTTTTTAGTGAGGCAAAAGAATTGCTACCTCCTATTGGTATTAAGGATGTTATAAGAAATTATTCTGGTATTAGATCAAAACTGGTTGGGCCTCAAGTGGGAGGTTTTGGAGATTTTGTAATTGAAGAGTCTAAAGTTGTTGAAGGACTTATTCAATTGATAGGAATTGAGTCTCCAGGTCTTACTTCTTCAGTACCTATTTCTAAAAGGGTAAGAGATATTATAGCTAATAAGGAAGAAATTGTGGAAAAGCCTGATTTTATAAGTCAAAGAAAAGGAATTGTGGAATTTCGAGAGCTGTGTTGTGACGAAAAGGATAGACTGATTAGAAAGTGCCCTGAATACGGAGAAATAGTATGTAGATGTGAGCACATAACTAAAAGAGAAATCATGGATGCTATAGAGAACCCTTTAGGTGTAAAGACATTAGCAGGAATAAAATACAGAACTAGAGCTATGATGGGAAGATGTCAAGGTGGATATTGCCTGACAAGAATTGTTGAGATACTTACAAAAGAATACGGTATACCTGTAGAAGAGATAACACTTAGGGGTAAGGATTCAAAGCTGTTTGAAGGAAGGGTTAAATAGGGTAAAATCAAAAAAATAACTGGTTAACTGGAGTTTCAAAAAATTCCATACCATTTTTACATAGCAAAATAATGTGTTTTGTAACAAAAATATTGAATATGTATTTTTTTGAAACTGCCTAGAAGGAGAGAATAAATGATATTAGATAAAGATGTGGTTGTCATTGGGGCCGGTCCGGCAGGGCTAGCTGCTTGTGTAGAACTTGTAAAAAGTGGGGTGAAAGATATAGTTGTTATTGAGAGGGAACCTTTCGCAGGAGGAATTCTTAATCAATGTATTCACGACGGATTTGGTGTTGTAAAGTTTGGAGAAGTTTTAACCGGTCCAGAATATGCACAGCGATATATAGATGAAGCAAAAGAATTAGGTATTGAAATTTTGACAAGTTCTATGGTAGTTAATGTGAGCTGTGATAAAGAAATAACTGTTATGAATTCAAAAGGAATTTACGTATACAAAGCAAAGGCTGTAATTTTAGCAATGGGCTGCAGAGAAAGGACAAGGGGAGCTATTGGTATACCAGGTACAAGACCCGCTGGGATTTTTACTGCAGGAGTGGCTCAAAATTTTGTTAACATCAAAAATATAATGGTTGGAAAGCAGGTTGTAATTCTAGGATCCGGGGATATTGGGCTTATAATGGCAAGGAGGCTTACGCTAGAAGGTGCTAGAGTTATTGCTGTAGTTGAAAAAATGCCTTATTCCAATGGACTTGCAAGAAATGTTACACAGTGTCTTGAAGACTATGATATTCCGCTCTTATTAAGTCACACTGTTGTCAATATAGAAGGAAAAGAACGGCTAAAGAGCGTTACTATTGCAAAGGTTGATGATAAGGGTGAGCCAATTAGAGGAACGTCTAAAAAGATAGATTGTGATACTTTAGTATTGTCGGTAGGTTTAATTCCTGAAAACGAATTGTCCAAGGATGCAGGAATTGAGTTAGATGATATTACCCAGGGTGCAGTAGTGGATGAAAATTTACAAACTAGCATAGAAGGAGTGTTTGCCTGTGGAAATGTTTTGCAGGTACATGACCTTGTGGATCATGTCTCCAATGAGGCTGAAAAAGCAGCCAAATCGGTAATTAGGTATCTTGATGGCAAATCTGACCAGCAGGGCATAGTGTCGGTAAAAGCTGGAATGGGTGTACGATATGTAATTCCTCACACTATATCGGGTAAAAAAGATGCCATCTTTTCTATGAGAGTGGATAGACAATGGGCAGATGCAAAACTAAATTTTATAAGCGGTAAAACAGTGATAAAATCCTTTAAATATAAAAGATTGAATCCTTCCGAAATGGTGGTTGTAAACCTAAAAGCATCAGAACTCAAAGGTGCTAAGAGTTTGGAGGTGGCTATAAGTGAAGATTGACAAAGAGATGACCTGCATCATATGCCCCAATGGGTGTAAATTAGAAGTTACTTATGAAGATACTATAACCGTAAAAAATGCCCTTTGTCCAAAAGGTGTGGAATATGCACAAAATGAGTTGATTAATCCTAGGAGAAATTTGACCTCCACGGTAAAAGTTGTAGATGGGGTATTGCCTCTTGTAAGCGTGCGAAGTAACAAACCTGTTGCTAAAGACAAAATGGTTGATATTGTTGGACTTCTTAAAAGGATAGAAATTAAAGCACCAGTTGAATTTCACCAGATAATATATAAGGATATACTTGGTACTGGTGCGGATATTATTGCAACCCGACAAGTAGAAATAAGGCAAGATCAAATAAATAACTGAGCAACTGGAGTTTTAAAAAATCCTATTTAATAGGTTTTGTGACTGAAATATTGAATATGTATTTTTTTGAAACTCCCTTATCAAATCTTAAAAATAGATATGGATTCATTCAAATCCTGAGCCATTTTATTAAGAAGATTAGCATGGTTTGACAATTCTTCAATACCCGAAATTTGATTTTGGGCAGTTGCAGATACCTGTTCTACAGTTGCTGCAGTTTGTTGGGAAACTGCAGAAATATCATTTATTGAATTAAGTGTTTTTTGTCTTGATGAAAGAATTACATTTACTGATTCTCCGAAATTATCCATATAATTATTTACGTCATCCATAGATTTAAGGATGTCTTTAAAGGAATTAGTTGCTTGATCAACTGCTTCGAGTTGCTGTTCAATAATTGACTGTGTATTGTTTGCTGAATTTGCAGTAAATTCTGTTTTATTTGAAATGTTGTCAATTACCTTGCTTATGGTTTTTAATGCGTCCTGGGTTTGTTCTGCAAGTTTTCTAATTTGCTCGGCAACTACAGAAAAGCCCTTGCCGGCTTCCCCGGCTCTTGCAGCTTCAATAGCAGCATTTAGAGAGAGTAGATTGGTTTGCTTAGATATATTGCCAATAAAGTTTACGATATCTTCAATTTGTTTCATATCGTTATTTAAAGTATTTATATTATTAACTATTTCTTTAGATACCAAGCCGGTTTGTACAGACTTTTCATTAAGGGATTCAACAGCATGCATGGCGTTTTCGCTAAGTACTTTTGTATAATCGATAATATTAATGGACAATTCTACGTTTTCTTCAACTTTATTAATATCATCGGATAATGTGTTTACAAAGTCAACAGCATTTGAACTGTTTGCTGCTTGTTCAGAGGTTCCTATTGCAATTTGGGACATGCTCTGTGCAACTTGTTCCGATGAACTTAAATAAGTATTTGAAAGATTAGTGACATACCCGGCACTTTTTAGAACTTGAAGAGAAGATTCCTTTACTTTTGATACAAGATTTCTAATGTTCTTGAGCATTTCATTAAAATCATTGCTCAAGCCGGATATTTCATCTGCATATTTATCGTTTATAAATAGATTTAAATCACCACTTTTAGCTTTTTGCATAAGGCTTTCGAGGTTATTTAGCGGCAATACTATACTCATAGATACAACAAGAGAAATTAATATGACAAGAAAAAATATCAAAGCACCAGCTTTAAGTATTGTCATACCAATATTTGAAGACTCTTTTATTATATAATCATAGGGGATTGTACCTATAATGTACCAGTCGGTGTCTTCAATAAGGGAATAACAATACATATACTTTTTGCCATCCACTATAGAATTAATCGTGCCATTAAGCAAAGCAACATTCTTTTTGTCAGAGGGGTTTATATTTGTTTTTTGAACTTGTTTATTGATTTTTTCAATAGGTTCCATGTTTGAGTATTTAGAAGTAAGAGGAATATTTTGTATATTATTGCTTGATAATACAGTGCCTTCACTATTTGAAACAAATATGTCAGAGTCCTCGGTGATATTAACTGCTTTATAGGTATCAGAAAAAAAGTCTTTATCCAAAATTACAATAATTGTGCCGAGGGAAGATGATGTTAAATCGTCATATAATTGATTTAGTACTAATATATAGTTGTTGTTCACATCGCCTAATTGATCTGTTATCCATACACTCTTACCCTTTGCTTCTTCAGCTAGGTCAATATACTTATCGTATATTTTGAAGTCTCTTAATACTTGATAAGGACCACTTGTTCCAATAATTTCTCCATCAGATAGAACAATGGAGCCTTCACAATTTTTTATTGTTAAATCCCTAAATTTAGAATTTAGTATTTTATTTAAACCAATCTTAACGATTTGCAGTGTACTTTTATCTCTTTTAAACTGTTTTATATATGATATAGCGTTTTTATTGTTTTGAAATTCGGTACAGCCGTTATCTATAATATCCATTGTGAGACGTATATTTCGCGCGGATTGGGAAAATATTTCGCTTGAAAAAAATTGAATCTTATTTTCAACAGCATCTTTTGACTTATTGTAACTGAAAAAGCCAAGGATAATCAAAGGTACGCTTGATAATAGCACAAAGAATACTATTAGCCTTGTTTTTATTTTTACATGCCTGAATAAATATGAAATACGAGATCCCAATTGGGATACTAAAGCTAAAAGTATACCATATATTTTTTTAAAAAATGAAAATATAAACATAAAATTATTCTTAGATGGCTTAGTGCTACTATTATTCAAAAAAATACCTCCCTAAGCGAAAGTTTAGTTCGACTCAAACTTATATTTTGTGCTTTATTAAAAAAGATAGCATTTATTTTGTTGTTTTTTGAGAGTTCAAAATAGAAAAACTTATGTTACATGTTAATCAATGTTAATCATTGTAGTTATCGGAATAATAAATAAATAACTTGAGCAAAAAATTATATATAAATTTAAAAAACTGCACAAAAAAGCACGAAATATTTTCGATTTGGCTATTTTGAAAAAATAAACTATCAATTTGTGGTTTAAAAAATACGATTTTAAGGCGTTGGCTTCTTAGAGAGAATATTCTATTTTTGTATGGTATAATTGCAGGTAAAAAGAGGATGTATTTAAAATCAGAGTACAAGTTAAGTAAAATCAAAAAAGCTTTGCAACTGGAGTTTCAAAAAATCCGATGTCATTTTTTGCATAGCAAAATTATGTTCGAGTATAGGAATTTATAAAAATCCTATTTTTGTAAATTTCTATACTGGGGTTTGGAAAGGGGATTCCCCTTTCCCGGTTTAAGGAGGGTGCTCAGGATGCGAAGCATCCGTCGAAGGGAACCATAGGGTTCCCTAGCGAACAAGAAAAGTCATGAGCGAAGCGAATTTTCTTGATATGATTGGGAGCATAAAAGCTTCCATAATGGCATTGTACTTGAAATATTGAATAGGGAGTTTTTTCTGAAACTCCCTAGGTAGTAAGCAGATGAACACAAAATAAAACTTAAGTTGGGAGAGATCTTATGGGAAATAAAATGCTGGAAAAATTAGAGAAAGAACAATTGCTTGAGTTGGTGGAGATTTATTGCAAAAATTGGTTGGCCATGGACGGGGTTTGGTTTCAATCTGTAGAGCAAAAATTTGGTATGGATGAAGCTATAGAACATGATGAAAACGCATGGAGAAGATTTACAGTAGTTGAGGCAAATAGAATTAAGAAGTTTTTGAAACTACCTGAACTAGCTGGAATAGAGGGTTTAAAGCAAGCGTTATCATTTAGAATGTATGCAAATATTAATAAAGATGAAATAGTTATAAAAGATAATGTAATTATATATAGAACTCTTGACTGCCGTGTACAAAATGCAAGAAAAAGAAAAGGGATGGAATTTCATCCTTGTAAATCTGTGGGGATTATTGAATATACATATTTTGCAAAAACAATTGATATCAGGTTTGAATGTGAAGTGATTAGCTGTTATCCTGATGTTGTTGATAATACTTGTAATTGTTCGTGGAAGTTTACTCTTATGGAGAACTGAAGATTAATCTACAGTCATTTTTTTCGATTTTCGACAAATCGTATATATATATTGAACTCAGGTTCTCAAACTAAAATACGAACCTGAGTTCAATATAATAAAAAGTTAAATTAAATTTTAAAAATAGATATCGATTCATTTAGTTCTTGAGCCATTTTATTAAGAAGATTAGCTTGATTTGATAATTTTTCAATACCTGAAATCTGGTCTTGCGTAGTTGCGGCGACTTCTTCAACTGTTGCTGCAATTTCTTGGGAAACCGCAGAGATATCATTGATTGAATTAAGAGTTTTTTGTCTTGAAGTAAGAATCGTATTCACGGATTGTCCGAAATTATCCATATAAGTGTTTATGTCATCCATGGATTTAAGTATATCTTTAAAGGAAGTATTTGCTTGATCAACTGCTTCTAGTTGCTGTTTAATAATTGACTGTGTATTATTTGCCGAATTTACAGTGAAATCTGTTCTTTTTTGAATATTATTAATCACAGCACTTATAGTTTTTAACGCTTCCTGGGTTTGCTCTGCAAGTATTCTAATATGCTCGGCAACAACTGAAAAACCTTTACCAGCTTCTCCAGCTCTTGCAGCTTCAATAGCGGCATTTAGCGAAAGAAGATTGGTCTGCTTGGATATATTGCTTATGAAGTTAATAATTTTTTCAATTTGTTTCATGTCTTCATTCAAAGTATTTATATTATTTACTATTTCCTTAGATACCAAACCAGTCTGTACAGATTTCTCATTAAGGGATTCAACAGCAAGCAAGGCATTTTCACTAAGTACTCTTGTATGATCAATAACTCCAATAGATAATTCTAAGTTTTCTTCGACTTTATTAATGTCATCAGATAGCTTGTTTACAAAGTCAACTGCATGTAAAGTGTTAGCTGCTTGGTCCGAGGTTCCTAGTGCAATTTGAGACATACTTTGTGAAACCTGTTCAGATGAGTCTAAATAAGTATCTGAAAGTCCAGTGACGTCTCCTGCACTTTTCAGAACCATATATGAAGATTCTTTGACTTTAGACACAAGATTCTTTATATTCTTAATCATTTCATTAAAGTCGTTGCTTAAGCTAGATATTTCGTCATTATATTTATCGTATATATGTATACTCAAATTGCCGTTTTTTGCATTCTGCATGGAAATTTCAAGCTTGTTCAACGGTGAAAGAATGCTCATAGAAATAAAGATAGAGAATAATATAGCAAGCAAAAATATCAAAGTGCCAATTTTAAGTATTGTTATACCAATATTTGAAGACTCTTTAGTGATATATTCATATGGAAATGTACCTATAATATACCAATCGGTGTTTTCAATCAGGGAATAACAGTACATATATTTGTTGCCATCTAATAGAGAATCAACTGTACCCTTGACAGAACTAAAATCATTGCTTGTGAGTTGGGAATCAACCTGATAGTTGATTTTTTCAATGGCTTCTAAGTTTAAATACTTAGAAGTTAATGGTATTTTTTCTACATCGTTACTTGATAATACTATCCCTTCACTGTTTGCAATAAAAATGTGGGATGATTCGGTAATATTGTATGTATCTGAAAAGAAATTGTTATCTAGAATTACGATAATCGTGCCTAAAACATCCGATGATAAATTGTCATATATCTGATTAAGCACGATAATATAGCTTTCGTTTGTGTTTCCCAATTTTTCGGATATAAAAACACTACCACCTTTTGCTTCTTCAGCTTTATTGACATACTCATCCTTTATAGTAATTTCTCGTAGTATTTGATAAAGGCCACTTTTTCCAATTATTTCTCCGTCAGATAGAATAATAGAGCCTTTGCAATTCTTTATTGTTGCATTTGTAAATTTTGAATCTAGTGTTTTATCTATTTCTGCTTTGACCTTTTGCAAAGTGCTTTTATCTCTTTTAAACTGTTTCATATATGTTATGAAGTCTTTATTGTTTTTTAGTTCTGTAAAGTTTTCGTCGATAGTATTCATCTTTAGACGTACATTTCGAGCAGATTGTGCAAACATTTCACTTGAAAAATATTGAATCTTGTTTTCAACAGCATTACTAGACTTATTGTAACTGAAGAAGCCTAAAATAATCAAAGGCACACTTGATAAAAGTATAAAGAACACAATAAGCCTTGTTTTTATACTTAATAGTCTGAAGAGTGATGCAATATGAGAAGTGAATTTGGTTACTAGTGGTAAAATTTTTCTAAGTGTTTTTTTTAACAAAGAAAGGACAAGTACAAAAAAATTCATAAATACGTTAGTTTTATTCAACAAAATTTCCTCCTATGAAAATAATATGGTTTACATAAATGTCGGAAAAGTGAACGAAAAACTTTAGCGAGAGAAAAAATTACCAAAATTATAGTGCAGGAATTTGTACTTTAGAATTTTCTTTGAAGTGAACCTAATTTTATTACTGTTTTAGGTATTTCTAAAAAACATCTAGTCAATTAGTGATTCAAAAGAACTGTTTTAAAATTTTTGCTTTGCAAATAATGTTTCTATGTTTGAAGTTTTTTCGTTTCATTTTTGTGTAGGAACTATAAATTCTGGCTAAAGTATTTTTTGATTTGAAACATCTTATACAGAAAGTTATTATCGATACAAAAAAAATAAACTAGATAGCTTTTTAAAACTATCTAGTTTATTTTTTCTAGCTGTGAAATAGGTTACTTACACAAAGCTTCAAAACCAATGAAAAATCCTTCTATTAGCTAGAGTATTCCTTTAAAAGCTGGATTTTTCATTTGGAAGTATACGCTTGAGTCAATGAAGCTTTGTTCCAGCAATTCTATTCCACAGGTAGTATATTTTTTGTATCAATAAGTTTTATGTGTAATAAGGGTTAGTAAATAACAACTTCACATTTTTATGTTTTCAAATATAACAAAAACAAAGTTTTGTCTTTAAGTAGGAGTGTGTATTCTAATAGTTTCTAAATATAAATGATTTAAGATTTTAATCAATTTTGTACCTTAGAAGCTTGTAGTACTGATAAAGCAGCTCGTCAAGTTCTAATTCAACTTCATGGACTTGTTCTTTGTTTGAGTAATAGTCTTCACTACAGGAATTCAAAATTGTGTTTTTTTTAACAATTTCCTTTTCTAATTGCTGTGACAAATCACTCATATAAGCATTGCCTCCTTATTTTTTCCCTTAACCACTTAAAAGTTAATTCATCAAAGGTGTAAGCAATAACGAAAAAGCTCACGATTTTCGTATTATGGTACAGCCACTGCATTAATTTTTTCTTTGTTTACTGTATCAATTTGATTCCAAGATGTTTTAAAATTGGGGATTATTATATGTTGAAAAATATTTTACATTTATATTATATAGGTGATGTATATTTCTGTAAATAGTACAAAGTATCTATAAGTTGGTACTACAGCACTAGTAATTTGTAACAAAAGTTAGTGTATAGGGGGGTTAGGGATAGCAAAAAATAATCAACTATTTAGGGAGAATTGGGTGTATATTTTAATTGTGTTACATATTATAGAAATAACATTGCGTAGAGGCTTAGAGAATGTTAACGAAGCGAAGGATTAGTCGAATCACTGTTCTACTTAGAAGTGAGTTTTGATTCGACCCGTAGCTTATTTTACATTCTCTTAGCCTAGGTTGCATAGGCGAGCAGTGTAGCGTAGCGAAACGACCAGTCTCAGAGCTTTAATTATTGGAATAATATGGTTCCAAATGATTAAATACACCCGGCAGACTTTAAAAAGTGATTTCAAAAAAACTTTGCAAGTCCGGTTTCAAAAATATAGATTTACATTTTTTGCATTGCAAAATAATGTTCCTCTGTTTGGAAGATTTAATCTTCCATGATGGACTTTGTGATATAAATACTGTATTGGTTATTTTAGAAACCGCCTAAAGCTTATGTTCGGGGCCTTCTTTCTGCAAGTGAGTACACTGTTGGAATAATAACTAATGTTAACAGTGTAGAAACAAGTAGTCCAAACATTAATGAAATAGCCATAGGTGTAAAAATAGGACTTCTTGAAATCATTAGCGGAATTAACCCTATAATTGTTGTGGCAGTTGTAAATATAATTGGCCTAAATCGCTTATCAACAGCATCAATGCAAGATGCAGTTACAGAAAGACCGTCTTTACGGGCTCTATTGATATGTTCAATCAGTAGTATTGCATTGTTTACAACGATACCTATTAAACTTGCCACACCTAAAAGAGCCGAGAATGAAAGCACCTGACCAGTCAAGAAAAGACCTAAAATGGAACCTATGATGGAAAGTGGTACTGTTACTAATATAATAAATGGCTGTTTTAAGGAATTAAATTGTATCAACAAAATTATATATATTACGAAAACCGCGAATAGTGCAGCTATTCCAACGCTTCCAAAATACTTAACTATTTGTTCTCTTTCTCCGCTATAGCTTATTTCGATATTTTGCAAATCAAGAGTAGGCAAAAATTCATTATTTATATAGTTTTGTATATCTACTGCACTATAGCTAGGTTTGACGTCACAACTTACTGTGATTGTCAGGTCTTTATTGTAGTGTTTAATGGTGTTTGTTTGTTTTTGAAGATCAACATTTCCAACTTGTTTGATCAGTATTTTTTTGTCGGTAAAACTAGACTTTATTCCAAGGTTGTTTAGTGTTTCTAAGGAATTTATATTGCTTTTTAAAACAATATCGTATTCGCTTCCATTTTTTCTATAAACCGATGCTTTAGCACCATAAAGGGCAATGTTTAGCTGGCGCTGTATATCGTACTTTGTAAGACCTAGTCTAGTAGATATATCTTCGTCTATGTCGAGGTTGTAGCTATAAGTTGTATTGACAGAATCGTCTGATACATTCATGGTACCTGGAGTATTGGAAAGTTCAGCTTGTATTAAGTTTGATATGTTCAAAATTTGGTGTTCATCTTCTCCGGATATTCTGATTCCAATGTCCGAACCCGGTTCTGCATAGGCAAGCATATTGACTTTGGCTTTTCCTCCTACAATCTTAGAATCCAATTTATCCTGAAGATATGAAGCAAACTGTTTTCTAGATTTAAATTGGCCTTTGCTGTTTTTTATATTGATGTCCATAAGAATTTGTGCGTAATCTTGTGAAGGTGCTCCAATAGGTACTGTTAAATAGAATTTTGGCAAAGGGCCTCCAATGGAAGTTGTGTATTTTTCAATTGTAGGTTCATTTTTTAGTATTTCACCTATTTGGCTTGCCAGAGATTCTGTTTTATCAAGGTTACCGGGCGTTTCGCAATGAATATCTAGATACATTACATCTTTATCAACGTCGGGGAAAAATTCAAGACCTAAAGATGGTACAAGTAAAAATGAAAGTAAAAATACAACAAAAGCAATTAGTATTGTAGATTTTCTCCATTTAAGTCCAAATTGTAAAAAGTTTTCAAAAAGATTTCTGAGTCTGTTTTTTTCAGCTGTTTTTTTGGGAGAAGGCCTAAAAAACAGGCTTGCAAGTGACGGAGTTACAAACATGGCAACAAAGTAGGAGGCTAAAAGTGTTATGATAACAACCTGTGGCAGTGAAGCGGCAAATTCTCCAGCAGCACCTGGGAGAAAAAGTAGTGGAGCAAAGGCTGCAACGGTAGTTAAGGTTGAAGTAAGTACAGGGATAGCCATTTGGGAGGCACCTTTAATAGCTGCTTCTGATTTCTCCATACCTTCATCAATTTTTATTTGTATGGAATCGCTTATTACAATAGAGTTATCTACAAGTATACCTAGAGAAATTATAAGTGCCATTGTTGAAATCATATGAAGTTGTATATTTGTAAGCTTCATTGCAATAAAGGTTATAAACATGGAAAGAGGTAGGGCAGCAGACACAATAAGAGCATTTCTCAAGCCCAATCCTAAAAATACTACTATAACCACAAACAAAACGCCTTCAGCGAGGTTTAGAGTGAAATCAAAAACGGATTTTGATACAACCTCAGGTTGAAACTGTATTTCGCTGATTTCAACATCCGAAGGTAAGTCCTCTTTGAGTTGCTCTAGTTTTTCCCTGACATCTTTACCAATCAAGACAATATTTTTGTTATCCTCAAAATATCCTGTTAAAAGTACTGCGTTTTTCCCATTAAATTTAATTCTTGAGGAGTCTTCATTAAGTCCCCAATTAATGGTGGCAATATCTTTGAGTCGTACAATTCCACCATTTTCTTCTGAAATGGTAATTATAAGGTTTTCGATATCTTTCAAAGATGTGAAAATGCCAGAGGTTTTGACATTTATTTTAGTATCTCCGTTTTTTATTGAACCACTGGGGATTTCTAAATTCTGTGCTTGAAGAAGTTGGTATATATCTTCAAGGGATAGGTTGAATTGATTTAGTTTTTCGATTTGAACTTTTATATTGATTTCTTTCTTTAATTCTCCATCTATATCAAATCTAGATACTCCGCTGATTTTACCTAATTGCTTTTTCATGTTTTCTGCAAATCCTGCCAACTGTTCATAGGTATAATTATCGCCAGAAAGTCCTATAAGTACACCTGCTGTGGATGTTAGATCTGTATTGATTTCTGGCTCTTCACAATTATCAGGTAATTCACTTTTTATACTATCGAGTTTTGTTCTTAAATCATCCCAACGTTTTTCATAATCAATGCCTTGATCTAATGATACAATAACAATTGAAACATTATGACTAGATATTGAGCTGGTATAATCTATATCTTCAAGGGATGCTGCCTCATCTTCAACTTTTTTTGTGACGAGTTTTTCCACATCTTCAGGGGCTGCCCCGGGATATACGGTAGTAATCATTGCTACCGGTGCTGAAGTATCAGGGTTTTCCTGCCTGGGAATTATATAAAAACATATAATGCCGGTTATCATAAGAATAATGGCCATTAAAAGAGTCAATTTTCTTTCTGAAACGGCTGCATGTATAATCTTTTGCATAACTTATGTACGCCTCCTTAATTGTGCATTTCATCAATTTCTACTTTGTAACCTTCTTTTATATTTGAACTGCCCTCAACAACAAGCTTTTCACCTGGTTCTAAACCTGATACAGAGACTTTATTTTCATAAATATCTCCAATTTGTATTATTTTCTTTATTACACGATTATTTTCAACCACATAAACATAATCTTGACCATCATTCATAATAACAGGTATATCTATCCACACTCCCTCTAATTCGTTAGTAGTGAAATCAACTTTTGCAATTGAACCTATATAAATATTATTATCTTGTGAATTTTCCTGCAAATCCACTTCGACAGTGTACGTCAGAGTTTTTTCATCAGGAATCTGATCAATGTCTGAAACGATTCCTGACAAAGGTTTTTTATCAATGGATATATTGGCTATGTCTCCTATTTTGATTTGTTTGACATCTTTTTGTGACATACCTACAGATATGGTTTGAGTTTCTGAACGGACAACCACGACAGGATAGCCAGCAGGTGCCATTTCACCCTTTTTATAGAGCACTTCAATGACATAACCATCTACATCGGATTTAAGGATGGCATCTTCTAATAGACTTAGCTTTGCATCGTAATTTGTTTTTGCAGCTTCATATTGGGATTTTGCAGAATCTATATCTTCTGGTCTTGATCCACTTTGTGCTTTTTTTAGTGCTTCTTGTGCCTGATTTAATGTATCCTTTGCATTATCCATCTGAAGTTTGGATTGATCTAGTTGAAATTGGGATATGCCACCTTTATCAAAAAGTTTAATATTGGTGTTGTAGAGGTCGGCGGCGAAATCAAAAGCATCCTGGGCCTGTTTTACATTGAGTTCAAGAGTTTTTATATCTTCTTTTAAAGCACCGTTTAATGCTTTATTGTACTGTGCTTGTGCTGATTTCATTTGTGCTTTGGCAGCATCGACACTAAATTTAAGGTCGTTGGTATCTAGAGTTACTAAAACATCTCCTTTTTTTACAGGGGTTCCTGCCACTACATTCACTTGAGAAATCTTTGCAGAGGATTTGAAACTGTATTTTTTTATATCCTTTGAAGTTACAGTCCCTATATAACTTATTTTAACGGGATAGGATTCTTTTTTTATCTCGGTAATTTTAACCGAACGTACATGTTCAACATTATTTGAATTTTGATTGTTGTTTTTACATGCTGTCAAAGTAAGAGACAGTACAAAAATCAGTATGAAAAGTTTCTTTATATTCATCTATATTCCTCCATTTTATTTAATAGGCAAAATCAAAAAAATAACTGATCAACTGTAGTTTCAAAAAATTCAATTTGATGGACTTTGTAACAAGAATAATGAATATGTATTTTTTTGAAACTCTCTTAGGCAAAATCAATTAAAACTTTGTAACTCTCCAAATTATTCTAGAAAGTAGGATTGAATATGCTTTTGTATTATATATTTCAACTGATTTTCAGACTTGCATTCTTCAACAAGAACTATAATCCCCTTTACAAAGCTTGCAGCCATTACTTTTGCATAAACCTTTTTATCTGTATCAGTCATAAATTCATTTGGCTCTCGTTGTATTTTCTTAAAAAATATTTCCTGTACCCAATCAATAATCACATGATGTGTATGGCCGTACTTAAAACCTTTGCTTCTGGTTATTAAGACTAGAAGTTCATCTTTATAATTTTTATATATTTCAACAAACATATCGGCAAAATCATTGATTGTGTCCACAATATGTTTGCGATTTGTAACATATGGAATAAGATTGTTGTCAGGTAAGTGTTCTAAGTCAAGAGTACTATTTGAATGCTCTTTTAGAAAAGAGTTGATTCTGTCAAAAGCAGGATATATAACAGTAAAAAATAAGTCCTCTTTATTTTCATAATAATGATATATATTGCTTGCAGTTATATTTGAATTCTTTGCTATAGAACGTAAAGAACTATGTAAATATCCTTTTTCTTTAAACTCCGATAATGCAGCTGTTTTGATTTTTTTCCTTAAGTCATTTTTCAATATCTGAACCATCAATAATTAACCCCCGTTCATTATTGGATTTTAGCATGAATTCTAACTGTAGTCAATTAATAGAATGTTAAAAGGGTGTATTTAATCATTGTGGACCATATTATTCCAACAACTAAAGCTCCGAGGCTAAGAGAATGTATAACTCGCTACGGGCCGAATCAAAACTCGCTACGCTCAAACAGTGATTCGACTAATCCTTCGCTTCGTTAACATTCTCTAAGCCTCTACACAGATGTTGTTTCCATAATATGTCTCACGATTAAAATATGCACCCATGTTAAAAATATATTGCACAAAATGCTATTAATGCCCATAAAATTTATTGTTTTTTATATCTAAAATTTCTTATTTATGTTATCATAATGAAATTAAATATAATATAAGCATTTAAGGAGAGACAAAAAATGAAATTCTTGCTAATTGCAACAGGCATTTTGATTTTTATGGTTCTTTCAAGTATGGAAGGAAGATATAGAAGAAGAAAAAAACTTCGTAGGTTTATAAAAGAGCAGTTTGGTAAAAAACCTGACCAAGTTAAAAATGACTACGAAAAAATTGGTCATTATTGGGATGTGTATGCAAAGTCAGTTCCCGAGGATGAAAAAATCGATAGTGTTACATGGAATGACTTAGAAATGGATGATGTGTTTTTAAGAATTAACAGTTGCAATTCTTTTGTAGGTGAGCAGGTATTATATTCATACCTTCATTGCTTACCTAAGAACAATTTTGATATGGAAAAAGTAGAAAGGAAAATTTGTTTTTTTTCATCTAATGAAAAGCAGAGAGAAGAAATTCAATTATTGCTATGTGGTTTGCGAAAAGATGACCATAGTTATTATTTGCCTAAATTTTTGGAGAATTTAGATGCTTTTAAAATGTCAGCGTGGAAATATCGAGTAATGCAGATTTTTCTGATTATTTCTGTTCTTCCGGCAATTGTTTTTCAAAACATGGACTTACTCTTTATTATGGTTCCTTTTATAGTTAATAATCTTATTGTTTTTTCGATAAGTAAGGATAAGTATGAAACTCAACTTGATACACTTTTTAGTATAGGTGGGTTAATAGTAACAGCAAATAAAATTGCTACTAATGATAAACTTCTATATGAAAATACTTTTCATGATTTAAATAAAGAAGTTGCTATATTTAGAAAAATTTCCTATGCTGTTGGTATTATGAAAAGTAGAAAAAATGCATCTTTGTCAGGAGAAGCGGTCTCAATTCTGTATTCTTATTTAATTGGTGTGACTTTATGGGATTTTACAAAATATGATCAAATTTTACGCATTCTAAAAAAACAAAAAAGTGAATTTAATGAGTTATATAAAAGGATTGGAGAAATTGATATGGCGATAGCTATAGCCTCATTTAGAAAAAGTCTTCCATTCTTTTGCACTCCTGAATTTATTGAGGGACACAAAATCAAAATGGAAAAAATATATCACCCTTTGATTGATAATCCCGTTTGTAATTCAGTGACGATAGATAAAAACTGTATTATTACAGGATCAAATGCATCAGGGAAATCAACGTTTATAAAAGCGGTTGCAGTGAATATGATTCTTGCACATTGCATTAATACATGTATGGCTAGAAATATGAGTTTACCATTTTCACAGATTATTACTTCCATGGCAGTAAGGGATGATCTAATGGCCGGAGAGAGTTATTATATTAAGGAGATTAAATATTTAAAACGAATAATAGAAAGTTTGTCCGAAAATAGATTTATTGTTTGCACAATAGATGAAATATTAAGGGGAACCAATACAAAAGAGAGAATTGCAGCATCAGCAGCGATACTAAGATACTTGAGCCAAAAAAATTGTATTGCCATTGTTGCATCTCATGACATTGAACTTACAAGAATTTTAGATGAAATCTATGTGAACTATCACTTTAATGAACAAATGAAAGATGATGATATTACTTTTGATTATACGATATATAACGGTGCATCAACTTCAAGCAATGCAATAAAACTTTTAGACTTCATAGGGTTTCCAGAAAAAATAATAAAAGAGGCTGTAGATTTTCTGGATTAATTATTTACAATATTGTACTTTGGCTTGTACTTGTAAAAGTTTAGACTCCATTGCCATAAACGCCTTGAATTTGTGAATTGCTGTATTAAAAAGTTAAAATAATAAACCACCGAATAAAAAAGTGTAATTAAAGGTAGAACCTGTTTTACTATGAAATGACGTAACTCTTAGACCTGAGCATTAGAAGAAAAGCTTCGGGGCATCGAGCCCCTTCGCTTTTACATCTTTCACTTCGTTCGAAATACGCGGAATCTGTTGCCGAAGGCTTGTTAAAGCGGTTTCAAAAAATAACATATACAGTATTTAGTCCACAAAGCCCATTAAATCAGATTTTTTGAAACCGCAAGTTACCAGTTATATTTTTGAAGTGCCTAATTTGAAGCAAAAATGTGACGGATGGCATTTTTAGCCTCTAGTACAGGATGTTCTTAAGACTAGTCGAAAAATTATCAACACGCGACTTACAGATTCTATGAGAAGGTCAAATTTTTCTTATTTAAGCCATTCATCAACTGTATCCTTATTTTCTTCAATCCAACGTTTTGCATTTTCATAAGGACTTGCACCTTCTTCTTGATTCCATACCATTACCTTTTCCATATCTTGTGGAGTCCAGTTGAATTTATCTAGAAAATCATATACTTCTGGCATATCTTCTTTTAACCCTTTTCTAACTATAGTGTTAATATGTTCTGCACCGCCGTATATATTTTTTGGGTCATCAAGATATTTTAATTCATATTCTGCAAATTTCCAGTGAGGAGTCCAGCCTGTTACTACTATCCATTTATTATCTTTAATTGCGTCGGCAAGGGCTGCTGTCATTATAGCACCAGTACCTTCCACAAGTTCAAAATTGTCCAGACCATATTCTGTCATAGCGGTTTCGGTAGAGGACATAATGCCTGCTCCTGGGTCTATACCTATTATCCTATCATCAAATTTATCGCTATTTGCATTTAACTCTTCAATAGAGTTTATAGTTACATATTTAGGTACGACTAATCCAATTTTTGTTCCAGTTAGGTTTTCGCCTAGGTCTACTACTTCATCATTTAAATCATTCATGAAGCTTGCATGTGTAGTAGGAAGCCAAGCGGCAACCATACCATCTACATCTTTAGTAGCAACAGCCTGCCACATGGCACTTGCACTTACCGGAGTGATTTCAACTTCGTAGCCCATTCTTTCTTGCAAAACGGCTCTCACAACATTTGTGCTAGCAACTTCAGTGGCCCACTCTACATAGGATAGTTCTACCTTTTTACCTTCACCGGGGGCTTTTGTAGCACCGGTATTTGGATATTCATTGTCTTGGACTGCACAACCTGATATTGTACATGTAATTACTACTGTTAAAAAAATACTTAAAAAACTCTTTTTCATGAAAATTCCTCCTTTTTTGAAATACCTTAATTTTGTTGTTTTGTTCTATGGGTCAATTTATCTAAAACCATAGCGATTATTACAACTCCTAGTCCTGCTTCAAAACCCATACCAAGATTATTTCTCTGAATACCCTTCCACACTTCTCCTCCTAACCCTTTAGCGCCAATCATTGCTGCAATTACTGCCATTGAAAGAGAAAGCATTATGACTTGATTTATTCCTGCCATAATTGTAGGTTTGGCAATGGGTAACTGGATTTTAGTGAGTTTTTGCATTCTGGTTGAACCAAAAGCATTTCCTGCTTCTATAAGTTCAACAGGAACTTGATTAATGCCAAGGGCTGTAAGTCTTATTGCAGGGGGCATTGCAAAAATAACAGTTGCTACAACAGCAGAAACTTTACCTATACCAAAAAAGGGTATGGCAGGGATTAGGTATACAAAAGCTGGCATTGTCTGCATGAAATCCAAAATAGGCATTATTATTTTGTTTGATTTTTTATTGAGTGCTGCTAATATTCCTAAAGGTATACCTATAATAACAGCAGTTGATGTGGCAAAAAGAACTAATGCAATAGTGGTAAGAGTTGGGGACCATAATTTTAGATTCCATATGAGCACAAGTCCTACTAAAGCAAAAATTGTGTTGCCTGTTTTTTTCGTTATATACCATACAGCAAGGGATAAAATTATTATCAATACCCAAGGGGGTATGTATTCCAGAATATCAACAAAACTGTCAATAAGCCATTCTATAAAATCTGCTATAGCCTTTGTAATAAATGAAAAGTTTGTATCAAGCCAGTCAACTATATTTTCAACGTAATTTCCTATAGGTATTTTAGGCATTGGCATATTATTGTTCTTTCTCCTTTCTTATTAGGCCGGCGAGTATAGAGCCCCTTATTATTACGCCTTTTAAGCGTTTTTTGTCATCAATAACTGCTACAGGGTATCTAATATCTACCATCATGGGAAATATATCATTAACAGGAGTATCAAGTTCTGCTGTTTTAAATTCACTTTTTATTATATTCTCGATATTTTTCTCACCTTTCTCAATTGAATCTGCAACGTCTTCTGCAAATACTATACCCTTTATGATGTAATTACTGTCAACGATATAGATGCTAGATATTCCGGTTTCATCCATTTTTCTCATAAGGGTCCTTGGTCCGTCTTTTAAAAATCCTACACTTACTGCTTTTTTCATAACATTTCGGGCAGTTAGTACTTTGGACATATCAACATTTTCCACAAACTTTTCGACGTACTCGTTTGAAGGATTTGTTAGGATTTCCTCCGGCGTGCCTTGCTGAACAACTTGTCCGTCTTTCATAAGAATAATTCTGTCTCCAAGCTTTATTGCTTCATCTAAATCATGTGTAATAAACACAATGGTTTTTGGTACATTTCCATGAAGGGCAATTAGCTCATCTTGCATTTCCCTTTTTATTAAAGGATCTAGTGCACTAAATGCCTCGTCCATAAGAAGTATATCAGGGTTAATGGCAAGTGCTCTTGCAAGTCCCACTCTTTGTTGCATACCACCGCTAAGGTGTGAAGGGTGTTGTTCTTCCCATCCCTCAAGGCCTACAAGTTTTAGAGCTTCTTTTGCTTTTGTATTTCTTTCGTTGACATTAACTCCTTGTACTTCAAGTCCATATTCAACGTTATTAACAACAGTTCTGTGAGGAAGGAGTGCAAATTTTTGAAATACCATTCCAAGTTTTTTTCTTCTAAGTTCCCTCAGTTGATCATGGTTAATCGAAAGAATGTTTTCTTCATCAATTAATACCTTTCCTGATGTTGGTTCTATGAGTCGGTTCAGGCACCTAATCAGCGTAGACTTTCCACTGCCGGATAACCCCATTACAACTAGAATTTCACCTTCGTATACTTCAAAAGATACATTATTTACACCAACTGCATGTCCTGTTTTTTGCAAAACTTCATTTTTAGAGGCGCCGTTTTTTAGCATTCCTAATGCTTTTTTTGGATGATCTCCAAAAATCTTAATCAAATTTTCAACTTTTATTTTTACTTTAGGCATTAATTATCTCCTTATTTTAGGTCTTTCAAAAAATTCATTAGTCAATATATATATTTCCAACCCAATAAAATTAGCTTTTTTGAAACACCCATTGACCAGTTGTTTTTTTGGATTACCTTAAATACATATAGCTTATTTTTTGACATAATTGTTTTTTTATCCATGAAAATTAGTGAAATACCTTCTGTTGTTATTGATTTCTTATCTAGACACAATTTAGGTATATTGTTTTTCTCAAAAATTCCCGATAAATAATGTACACTAATTTATAGTATCATTTGTAGAAAGGATTGAGAGCTTATGAAAATTCAAATTAAGTTGACTTTGGTTATTATCGGATTGGCCTTTTTATCAGTATTTTCAACAGGAGTATTTATTTATTTTAGAGCAAATAGTATTCAGCTTGAGCAGACAGAAACAGCTGCAATTTCTACAGTTAATCAAGAAAGAGATCTTATATCAGAAGTTATAGCTAAAGAACAACTCCGTCCGGATATTTTTACTAAAAGTGAAATTGTATTTAAGATTTTATCAGGAGAGCAAACACCGGATAATATAAAATCAGTTAACGAATTGTTGGGTGATTATACAAAGGATAATCCTATGTTAGAAGGTGCATTTGTTGCGGATGCAAATGCTGTCATTATTGCTAACCATGATCCAGAAATGTTAGGTTTAGATTTAAGTGACAGAGACTACGCAAAAAAAACATTGGCAACAGGAAACACTCAGATAAGTGAAACACTTATTTCAAAAATGTCAGGAAGACCTATTGTTGTATTCACTCAACCTATTATCAATCCCGATAATAATAAATGTATTGGTTTTGTTTCAACTCCTATAAAAGCAGAAGGGTTGGCAAATAACATGGCCAATCTAAAACTAAATAATGCAAAGACAAGTAGGGCATTTATAGTGGATAAACAAGGGAACTATGTTTGGAGGCGAGATACAGAAAAAATAGGGAAACCGAATGAGATAAAGGAGATTTCAGGTGTGGTTGCAAACCTTCAAAAAGGTGAAACTGTACAATCTTCTATAGTCAAGTATAATTTTGAAGGCAAAGATATGGTTGGGGCGTATTCATTTATAGAAAAAACAAATTGGATACTGGTTGTTGCTGCTGAAGAGAGTGAGGTTATTGCTCCGCTAACTCAGATGTGGGCTTTAATGGGAATAATTGAATTGCTGATTGTAATAGTTGTTTCGCTAATCGGCTTCATTTTTTCTAGGAGAATTTCAGATCCTATAGTTTGTGTGACAAAAAACCTTGATCAATTGGCAACCGGTGATTTAGATGTCAATATTCCAAATAAGTATTTCAACTATAAGGACGAAATAGGAAAACTGTCTATGGCAACGAAGAACATAGTTTCAAGTATGCAGGAAAAGTCCTATGCAGCAGAGAAAATTGCAGAAGGTGACTTGAATGTGGATATAAAAGTTAGGTCTGATAAAGATACACTTTCAAAGAGTATGCAGTCGGTTTCAAATTCAGTAAAAGGACTTGTGAGTGAAGTTAAAATGATGACTGCTGCTTCAATAGAAGGAGATTTGGATGTAAGAGGTGATTGTGAAAAATTCGATGGTGAATATAAGGAAATTATAGATGGCATAAATAAAACTCTTGATGCTGTAATACAACCGGTAAAAGAAGCCACTGATGTTTTAACAAAAATGTCAGAAGGTAATCTTGACGTAAAAGTTAAAGGCGACTACAAAGGTCACCATGCATTTATAAAAGATGCACTTAACTCCACAATAGATGCACTTTCAGGATATGTATATGAGATAACGAGAGTATTGAAAGAAATGTCAGAAGGCAATTTTAATGTGTATACTACGGACAATTATAAAGGTGAATTTGTAAAAATAAAAGATTCTCTTAATAATATAATAAATACGTTTAATGAAGTTCTTGGCGAGATTAATGTTGCGGCACAACAGGTTGCAAATGGATCAAGACAGATATCAGATTCTGCGCAAGTTCTATCTCAGGGATCTACAGAACAGGCAAGTACAGTTGAAGAATTGACTGCTTCAATGGATCAAATATCTGAGCAAACCAAAAACAACGCCGAAAGTGCAGAACAGGCAAGTGCTGCAGCAGTTACAGTAAAAGATGGTGCTGTTGAAGGTAACGCTAAAATGGGAGAAATGCTAAAAGCTATGACTGATATAAATAATGCTTCCGGTAATATTTCTAAGATAATTAAGGTTATTGACGATATTGCTTTTCAGACCAATATATTAGCTTTGAATGCTGCTGTAGAAGCAGCTAGAGCAGGTCAGTATGGTAAAGGTTTTGCAGTTGTAGCTGATGAAGTAAGAAACCTTGCGGCTAGAAGTGCTAGTGCTGCAAAGGAAACAACAACTCTTATTGAAAGTACAATTATAAAAACGGAAGATGGTTTAAAAATTGCAAAAGATACTGCGGATTCTCTCAATAATATAGTATCAGGAATAGCACAAACATCAGATATTGTAAATAAAATCTCAGAGGCTACAAATGATCAGGCTAGTGCTATTGTTCAGATAAATACAGGCGTAACACAGGTGTCACAAGTTGTTCAGCACAATTCTGCTACAGCTGAAGAAAGTGCAGCGGCAAGTGAAGAAATGACAGGACAGGCGGAAGTGCTTAAAGATTTGGTTGGTAGATTCAAACTTAAAAATAAAAATACTAATGGCAAGTATGCTAATAGCTTAGATATTGTTGATCCGGAAATATTAGAGCAAGTTGAGAATACTTTTAAGACAAAGAAGAAAAAAAGAGGTAACACAAAATCAAAAAAATCAAAGCATACTGATACACCGCAAATTAGCTTGAGCGAAAATGAATATGGAAAATACTAAAGGTATAAATATGTAAAGTAAAAAACTCTCGGCAGGAGCCGAGAGTTTTTTTGTAGCAATGTTTGGTTTTATCTAAACATTTGACCTGTGAATATTAAGGTAATATAATTAATATAAGGGCAATTTATTTAGCAGTTCAAATGCTTTAACAGGAGGCATGGTATGAACTCCATTGTCTTTTTTGATACTGAAGTCGATCCAAATAGCAAAAAAGTTCTTGATATAGGAGCTGTTAAGGGAAATGGTGCCACATTTCACTCTTTTTCTGCTGTAAATTTCTTTGAGTTTGTTAAAGGCTCTGAATATATCTGTGGTCATAATATTATTAATCATGATTTGAAATATGTAAAAAATATAACTGATGTTTTTAATACAAATGGAGTTAAATATATAGATACATTATACCTATCGCCATTATTGTTTCCCAAAAAGCCGTATCATGCCTTGCTAAAGGATGACAAACTGCAAACAGATGAGCTCAACAACCCTTTAAATGATTCTATAAAGGCTAGAGACCTTTTATTTGATGAAGTTACGGCATTTCAAAATGAAGATGATAATTTAAAACAGATCTATTATGAATTGTTAAAAGATAAAAAGGAGTTTGCTTTTTTCTTTAAATTTATTGGGTATAAAGCAAGTGCTATAGATATTTATAAAAAAATTCGAGAAAAGTTCCATTCGCAAATATGTGAAAAAGCTGATTTTGAGAACATAGTATCCAAGTATCCCATTGAATTAGCATATTGTTTAGCATTAATAAACACAAGGAGCTGTTATTCCATTACTCCTCCCTGGGTTATTAAAAATTACCCTCTGGTGGAAAACGTAATGTATTTACTCAGAGCAAAGCCATGTTTAGAAGGTTGTGCTTATTGTAATGATGCTCTTGATATTTATAAGGGATTAAAACGTTTTTTTGGTTTTAATTCCTACAGAAAATATGCCGGGGAAGCTCTCCAAGAGAAAGCTGTAAAAGCAGCTGTAGATGGGAAATCACTTCTTGTTATATTTCCCACCGGAGGTGGAAAGTCTGTCACATTCCAAGTGCCGGCATTGATGAGTGGAAGGAATTCAAGGGGATTGACAGTAGTAATTTCGCCTCTGCAATCCTTAATGAAAGACCAGGTTGATAATTTGGAAAGGGCGGGAATTACGGAGGCTGTTACTATAAACGGTTTGCTGGATCCCATTGAAAGAGCAAAATCTCTTGAAAGAGTTGAAAACGGTTCTGCATCTATTTTATATATATCACCAGAGTCATTACGTTCAAGAACTATAGAACGCTTGTTGTTAGGAAGAAATATAGTTCGATTTGTAATTGATGAGGCTCACTGTTTTTCAGCCTGGGGTCAGGATTTTAGAGTTGATTACTTGTACATAGGGGACTTTATAAAATCATTACAGCAGAAGAAGAATCTTGAAGATGCTATTCCAGTTTCCTGCTTTACTGCTACCGCAAAACAAAAAGTTATTGAGGATATCCGCAATTATTTTAGGGAAAAGCTTTCTATTGAAATGGAGCTTTTTACTTCAAAGGCTTCTAGAGAGAACCTTCATTACAAAGTATTTGAAGAAAGAAATGAAGAAGAAAAATATAATATGGTAAGGAATTTGCTAGAAGAAAAGAAGTGTCCAACCATTATATATGTTTCGAGGACTAATAAAGCTGATAAGCTAGCTCAAAGATTGAACACGGATGGTTATCTGGCAAGGGCTTATCATGGTAAAATGGATAAACAGAAAAAGAGTGAAAATCAGGATGCATTTATCATCGGCGAAGTAGAAATAATGGTGGCGACTTCTGCTTTTGGAATGGGAGTGGACAAAAAGAATGTTGGAATGGTTATACATTATCAGATTTCCGACTCCCTTGAAAACTATATACAGGAAGCAGGGAGAGCAGGAAGGGATGAAAATATATCTGCCGATTGCTATGTGTTGTTTAATGATGAGGATTTAAACAAGCATTTTATACTGCTTAATCAAACCAAGATAAATATGGTGGAAATTCAGCAAGTGTGGAAAGCCATAAAAGATATTACGAGGTACAGAACACGAGTATCCCAGTCTGCATTGGAAATTGCAAAGCTAGCTGGATGGGATGAAAACATGAATGGTATAGAAACAAGGGTAAGAACAGCTATTGCTGCATTAGAAGAGGCAGGATATTTAAAGCGTGGACAAAATATGCCAAGAATTTTTGCCAATAGTATTTTAGCAAAAAATGCTAAGGAGGCTATAGAAAGGATTAACTTATCCGACAAGTTTGATGACAAACAAAAAGAAAAAGCAATACGTATAATAAAGAGTCTTATTTCAAATAAGTACAGAAAAAGTGCCCAAGGGGAGGATGCAGAATCTAGAGTTGACTATATTTCAGATCGCTTAGGTATTGTAAAAGAGGATGTAATCCACATTGTAAATGTACTTCGTGAAGAGAAGATTTTAGCCTTTACAAAAGATTTAGGTGCCTTTATAAATAAAAAAGACAGTAAGAACCGCTCAATGGGTGTGTTGAGAAAATTTATAAAAATAGAAAATTTTCTTGTGGATATATTTTCAATTGAGGAAAAAGTATTTCATATAAAAGAACTTAATGAGCAGGCAGAAAGTCATGGCTGCAAAGATGCAAACCCTAGAGATATCAAAACGATTATAAATTTGTGGGTAATAAAGAACTGGATAAAACGCCAGAGGACGGGATCTTCTTCAAATCACATTGCAGTAATTTCCCTTTTTGAAAAAGAGAAGCTAAAAAATAAGCTTGCAAAAAGACATGAACTGTCACAATTTATATTAGAGTATCTTTTTGACAAAAGCAATGAAAAAATAAAACAAGATGAAGACACAAAAGACGAAGTGATGGTTGAGTTTTCAGTTTTTGAATTAAAAGATGAATTTGATTTAAGAATCACAATGTTTAGCTATGAAACCACTGTTAAAGATATTGAGGATGCTCTTTTTTATCTATCTAGAATAGGAGCTTTGAAAATAGAAGGTGGGTTTATGGTGCTGTATAATCCAATGGAGATTCGGCGTATAGAACTAGATAATAGAAAACGCTATAAAGTTGAGGACTATCAAAAGCTGAAGGAATATTATGAAAGTAAAGTGCAACAGATACACATTGTTGGTGAATATGCTAGAAAAATGATAACTGATTACAAAGATGCTTTACAATTTGTAGACGATTACTTTCAACTAAATTACTCCTCCTTCTTAAACAAATATTTTAAGGGAAGCCGACAAAATGAAATTATAAGAAATATAACTCCTGCCAAATTTAAGCAACTTTTTGGAGAATTATCGCCCACTCAGTTAAAGATTATTAAGGACAATGAAACAAAGAACATTGTTGTGGCTGCAGGTCCTGGAAGTGGAAAGACTCGTGTTTTAGTTCACAAACTTGCATCACTGCTGCTAATGGAAGATATCAAACATGAGCAGCTTTTAATGTTGACTTTTTCAAGGGGTGCTGCAACTGAGTTTAAAAAACGTCTTCTAAAGCTTGTGGGTAATGCTGCTAATTTTGTAGAAATTAAAACGTTCCATTCCTATTGCTTTGACTTGTTGGGTAGGATGGGATCAATAGAAAAATCGGATGAGATAATAAGAGAGACCATTAAAAGAATCCGAAACGGTGAAGTTGAAACCGGGCGAATTACAAAAATGGTTTTGGTTATAGATGAAGCCCAGGATATGAATGCTGATGAGTTTGAACTTATTTGTACTTTGATGAAAAAAAACGAGGATATGAGGGTAATTGCAGTTGGAGATGACGATCAGAATATTTTTGAGTTTAGGGGGGCGAGTTCAAAGTATTTAGAGCGGATGATAAAGGGACAAAACTCAGTTATGTATGAGCTTGTAGAAAATTATAGAAGTTTAGGGAATTTAGTTGACTTTACTAATAGCTTTGTAAAGAAAATATCAAACAGATTAAAAAGTACGCCTATTTTTGCTGTGCAGGAAGGCAGTGGGAAAATAAAATTGGTTAGGCACAAAGGGTGTAATCTCATAGAACCAATCGTCAGAGATATTTTATACGAAAGCCTTTCTAAAGCTACATGTGTTTTAACTAGAACTAATGATGAGGCTTTGCAGATTACTGGATTGCTGATAAAGCATGGGATTAGGGCAAAACTTATTCAGTCCAATGAAGGCTTTAGCCTTATTAATCTTTTGGAGATACGTTTTTTCTTAAAAGAGCTCAATTTATGTGAAGATACTTATATGATTGATGATGAGGTGTGGCAAAAGGCAAAACGCAGACTAAAAGAGAAATTCTATAAAAGTATGAACTTTGAGATATGCCAAAATATTATAAAGGATTTTGAAGTGACCAATCCAAAAAATAAATACAAATCCGATCTTGAAATTTTTATACGTGAATCAAAGCTTGAAGAGTTTTATGGAGAGAATATGGACACAATATTTGTTTCGACCATTCATAAAGCCAAAGGTAGAGAATTTGACAATGTTTATATTATTCTAGATCAGTTTGATATAAGAGAGGATCAGGCCAAACGTTTGCTTTATGTAGGGATGACGAGAGCTAAGCGAAATCTTACCATTCACTGTAATAGGAACTATTTTGATTCTATAAAGACAGAAAATTTTGAGATAGTTAATGACGACAAGGTTTATTCTCCACCAAAACAATTGGCAATGCAGCTTGGCTATAAGGATGTATGGTTGGACTTTTTTCTTTCGTCACAGCCAGCAATTGCACAATTAAGCAGTGGGGATGAGCTTTCTGTATATGAGGATCGCTGCCTAAACTCTAGGGGACAGACAGTTTTAAGATTTTCAAAACACTTTATGGGTAAGATTGATGATATGATGCAAAAAAATTATGTTCCTAAAAAGGCTAAAATCAGGTTTATTGTTTATTGGCGCAGGGAAGATTCAGAGTACGAGATTAGGATTATATTGCCCGAGCTGTATTTTGAGAAGTTGGAAGAATGATTAGGCGGTTTCAAAAAATAACCTATACAGTATTTAGTTTACAAATCCCATCAATCCAAATTTTTTGAAAACCCAGTTGACCAGTTATTTTTTTGGAATCACCTTATTAAACAAAAATAATACAAATATAACCTCTATCAATTTCTATAATAGAATATGATATAGAGAGAGTTTATGGTAAAATAAACAAGGGATTATAATTATATTTGGAGGAAAATGAGAATGTTTAACGTTAGTTTTTTATTTATACTACTAGGGCTTGCAGCACTAGTAGGGGTGGGTGTTTTGGTTTTACTAATATATTTATTTACAAGTAAATCTAAACGCTAAGGAATAACAAAAAAATATAAGCTAATAAGTGGTGAAATAAATAAGGGCTTAAAATTATATTTGGAGGTAAATTTAAAATGGCAATTAGTTTTTTTATACTAATAGGGCTTGCAGCTCTAGTAGGAGTAGGTGTTTTAGTTTTACTAATATATCTATTTACAAGTAAATCCAAACACTAACTATACAAAAAATATAAGCTAATAAGGTAAAATCAAATAAATAACTATATAAAAGTCAAAAAGTTTATTAAATTATATCTTTTTTACTTTTATAGTCAGATGTATATTATTTTTCGAAAATAAAGATTAAATAATCTAAAATGTTTTTCGAGAAAAATATAATTAATTGGAGTTTCAAAAAATCCGAATTAGTGGGATTTGCAACTAAAGTATTGAATATGTATTTTTTGAAACTCCCTAAATGGTGAGGAAATGAAAACAAGTAATTGTAGCAGAATAATGATTGCTGGCACCAACAGTGGGTGTGGCAAGACGACAATAACATGTGCTCTATTAAAAGCTTTAATTAATAGAAGGTTAAAGACAGTAGCTTTTAAATGTGGTCCAGATTATATAGATCCTATGTTTCATACTGAAATAATAGGTGCAAAATCTCGAAATCTTGATATGTTTTTGTGTGGAGAAAAAGCGACTAAGTACCTGTTGGGGAAAAATAGTGAGAAAGCGGATATTTCAATTATTGAAGGGGTTATGGGTTTTTATGATGGTTTGGGTGTAGACAGTGTTTTATACTCTTCATGTGATATTTCAAATAGGACAAATACTCCCACTATTTTAGTTGTAAACTGTAGGGGTATGTCATATTCCGTTGTTGCTATGATAAAGGGTTATATGGAATTTTATAAAAACCATATAGTTGGAGTTATATTAAACAATACTTCAAAGCAAATGTACTTAAAGTATAAAGAGACAATTGAAAGTCATCTTAATATTAAAGTGCTAGGTTTTATGCCAAGCATAAAAGAGGTTGCTTTAGAAAGTAGACATCTAGGTTTGGTCACGGCAAAAGAAGTTGCAGCACTCGATGAAAAAATAAGCATTTTAGCTCAAATGGCACAACAGCACATTGATTTAGATGCTGTAATCTCAATAGCACAATCGGCACCTTCTTTAAATTATGAAAATATAGTTGTAGAGAAACAAAACGCTGTAAGAATAGCTATTGCAAGAGATAGGGCCTTTTGTTTTTATTATGAGGATAGTTTAGATTTGCTTCGTAAAATGGGTGCTGAATTGATTCCGTTTTCACCGCTAAAGGATAATGTTGTACCTAAAGATGTAGAGGGTCTTATATTAGGTGGAGGTTATCCCGAATTATATTTAGAAAGGCTTTACCAAAACAAATCAATGCTAAATAGCATCAAATGTTTGGTGACAAATGGATTACCGACTTATGCAGAATGCGGTGGCTTTATGTATTTAGGTAAAACAATCTCAAAGAACAATATTGAATATAAAATGGTTGGTGCAATAGACACAAATTCAATACTGACTAAAAGACTGCAAAACTTTGGTTATGTGTTTTTAAAGGCAAATGAGGATAATGTGTTTTGTAATAAAGGTGAAGGAATTAATGCTCATGAATTTCATTACAGCAGTAGTGATAATAGTGGAAAAACCTTTAAGGCTATAAAAACTACAAACAAAAGTTGGAATGGGGTTTTTGGCACAAACGCTATTTACGCTGGATACCCACATTTGCATCTTTGGGGGAACTTAGATTTTGCAAAGAGTTTTTTAGAAAGGTGTTGGAGTTTTAAATTAAAGAGGGGTTAGTGATTTATTTGATTTTGCATAATTAGAAATTGGGGAGGTTAGAATGAAAAGAACAATTCACGGAGGAGATATATACTCATATATAAGAAAAAACAGCAGTTGTCCAATTGATTTTTCGGCTAATATTAATCCCTTTGGACTTCCGGAGGGTGTAAAAAAAATACTGAAAGAGTCAGTTGATGATTTTGCTTTTTATCCCGATGTAAACTGCAATGGACTTAAAAGTGCACTAAGTCAATATGAAAATATTAATAGAGACTATATCTTTTTTGGTAATGGTGCGGCTGATTTAATTTATCGTTTGGCGTATACTATAAGACCTACAAAAGCTTTGCTGACAGCTCCTACTTTTTCGGAATATGAAATGGCTTTAAGAAATGTTGATTGCAGTATAAATTATTATTATTTAAAACCGGAAGATTCATTTGAGTTGAAAGAAGATATTATTGAATATATAAAAGATATAGATATTTTGTTTATTTGTAATCCTAATAATCCAACATCAATGGCAGTGGAAAAAGGATTGATGTTTAAGATAGCAAAAAAATGCCAGCAGATAGGATGCTTTTTGGTTATAGATGAATGTTTTGTTGATTTCATGGAAAAGAAAGGCGATTATACATTTAAAAGTTTCCTAGATGAATTTGATAATGTTGTTATTATAAAAGCTTTTACTAAGATTTTTGCATTAGCAGGGTTAAGACTTGGTTACACATTATCTTCAAACAACAAACTATACAATAAGCTTTTTACAAGTGGCCAGCCATGGAGTGTTTCTTCTCCGGCGCAGTTAGCAGGTGTTGAGGCTCTAAAAGATAAGGAATACTTAAAAAAAACAATAATAAATATATCAAAAGAGAGAACATATTTAAATAAAAAGCTTAAGGATATTGGAGTAACTGTATTTGAAGGGTATGCAAATTTTATTTTATTTAAATTAACTAAATCCTTTGACTTATACAGCGAACTTTATAATAGAGGTATACTTATAAGAAAATGTGACAATTATAAAGGTCTTGATGAAAGCTATTTTAGAATAGCTGTAAAGAGTAGTGGTGAAAACAAAAAGCTAATAGAAGCTATGGAAAAGATACTATAAGAATAGAGCGCAGTTTTTATTTTGTGACATATTATTCCAAGAACCAAAGCTCCGAGGCTAAGAGAATGTAAACTCGCTACGGGTCGAATCAAAACTCGCTTCGCGAAGAAAAGAGATTCGACTAATCCTTCGCTTTGTTAACATTCTCTAAAGCCTCTACGCAATGTTCTTTACATAATATGTTACAAAAAGGCTGATCGCATCCTCAGAAATAGAGTTGTTTGCCACTAAAAAAACTTCGGAGGTAAAACCCCCGAAGTTTTTGTATTAACTATATATTTTTTAATAGTCGGAAGAAGTTTTATTAAAATGCTTTGCAACTATCATTATATCCTGCAAATTCACAGCATTGTCTTTGTTTAAGTCAACTAATGCATTGTAATTAATATCTTCCGGTATAGTATTGAATGACTTACAAATTTGCATGATGTCTTCTAGATTGATTGCACCGTCTTGTGCTCCGTTTATTTCAAAGTCCCCAGCCCATAATTCAATTGGCTCTGCTAGTGTTATGTCTTTATCTACCGAAACACCATCTAATCTTCTTGTAAGGTGATTAACTTTAGAAATATTAAGTGTATAGTTACCGTCTGGTACATTTTTGATTTCAAAATAACCATTTTCATCGGTTAATGTAAAAAGATTTAAATCTTCTATCTCAACTCTAACCCCTTCATTGAATGAAAAGTCTGATGTTTTATTAGTTTCAAGATTTGAATACACATGACCGGAAACAGTATGCCCTGTGGGGTCATTGATATCAACATATCCGTGGCTTAATACCATATCACTAGATCCAAGGGGCTTTCCAGAAGGAATTAATTGATAAATACCCGCTCTTCTACCAGAAGAACCTATTACTCTAAAGGTAAGATATATCAATACAGCATCTTCTTTGATGTAGTTATTAGAATCATTTATATAGTTAAAAAACCATAAATCTAAACCTAAATTATTTGTTTCAAATACATTTATGCAAGGTAATGTTTCACTAGGTTCATATGACACATATTCTAGTTGAAATGGACTATAATAGATAAACGTTTCTAGGCTATGTATTTCCTCATCAGGTATATCTGAAATACTTATTGGTATGGTTACAAGATCACCAGTATTAGCCTGTGCTGAGCCAATTTCGAAAACAGCATCCTTATAAGTAGTTATTTTACCTAAGCTGTTAACAATTGTAATAGGGAATTCTTTGAGATTTCTATCTCCTGCTGTTATAGTGGAGATGTAAATTTGAGGAGATTTGTTGTTAGATGTTAAAAGTTTAAAGGTAATATTTGAAAATACTCCATCTTCACTAATATAGTGATTGTTTTCATAATCCCCCAAATAAAGTAATTTTATAAGTCCGTTTGAAGAAATGTTACTCCAAAAGTCTGTGCTAGCAGGAACAATACCTCCTGCCTCTACAGATACACATTCTAGCAATGTTGCATCGTAGATAACTGTAATATCGGATACAGAAACTTCACTGTCAGGAATATTTTCAAAGGTAATTGGAACAGTCACCAAATCTCCTTTGTTTCCTTGTACAGAGCCCACACTAACTGTGAAATTGTTATTTGCAGGAGAAGTCACAGGAGTCGGGGATGTTGATTCAACAACATTAACATATCCAGGATTTGCTACAGCATTTATTCTTTCAATATTGCTAATAAGATTAAGTTCATAGAAGAAAAAGGCATCTTTTATACTTATAGGAATAGATTGCTCATTGGATTCTAGGATTCTAAAAGCAATGTTTGAAATATTGCAATCTTCTTCTATTCTTTCTTTATTTTCTAAATTTGTTGTTTGTAGAACTAGTTTTATATTTCCGTTGTAAAGTTCGCTTGTGACCATATATGGTATCATATTTGCTGATTCTGATGCTATGTATTCCAATTTTGTTTTGTCATAGGAAACTGAAATGTCAAAACCGCTTATTCCTTTGGAAGGAACATTTGTTAAATTGATTGGTACTAATACAATATCTCCTGTCTTTCCTTCAACTGAATCAACATCAACAGCTAAATTATCTATTGGAGTTGGTGTGGGTTCAACTGAACCAATAATATCAATAGTACCTGGACTGATTTTAGGAGTAAAAGGTGTGATGTCCATATCAGCAAAAGTTGAATCCAACATATGAATAGTAGTTGAAGTATTATTAGTGCTTGAAACTTTAAAGTTTAATGTTATAAATATTCCATCAGAAGATATGTACTCCGACTTTACAGTATAGTCTAAAAAGAGTATTTTTAGTAAGCCGTTATGAGGTTTACCTATAGCAATATTTTGATCAGGATTTATAACAATATCTCCAGCATCATAAGATACATAATCTAATTTATTTGGGTCATAGGCAATTGACATATCGCATGCGCTAATTCCTTTTTCAGGAATATTAGAAAAAGTAATTGGTATTTTTATATTTTCTCCAACGTTTGCTTGTTGTGAACTTATTTTAACTTCAAATGTGCTCTCTGGTGTTATTGGAGCTTCGGAGATATAAACAGTTCCTGGGATTGACGTTGAAGATATTGAATTCAAATAATTACTACAGAATGAAGAATTAGATATCTCTATTGAGGTTGATTCATCTGAAGAGGACAACACTTTGAATTTGAGATTTGCAACTAGTCCGTCAAGTTTAATACATTCTTGATCTATATTATAGTCTAAAAACAAAAGGTTTAAAGTTCCATTGCTACTTTTATGTATACAGAAGTTTTGCTTAGCATTAGGTACTATGAATCCGGGTTCATAGGTTATATATTCTAATAAGTTTGAATTATATGAAATTTGCATGTCAAATGATAGTATTTGGTCTTTGGGAACATTTTTGAATTTAAGTGGCACGGTTATATATTCATTAGGTGAAGCATTTATTGAATCTAGAGTTACGGTCAGTTCATTTTGAGGTACAGGTGAGGAAGAGTCATAAATATTTTCGAATTTTGTACGAACAGTACGTAGGTTTTTATCACCAACTGTAATATCATATACCTTAATAGAGGATAATGCGTTTTCCAAGTCATTTACTTTAAAACTAAGATACGCAAAAACTCCATCATTGCAAATATGTTCATTATGCGTTGTATAATCTAAAAAGAGTACTTTTATTAATCCATTGAATACTTTGTTTGACTCAAAATTTACATCTGGGTTTGTAATTATATCACCAGCTGCTGTTTTTATATGTTGCAATTTTGTGCTATCATAGCTAATACAAAAATCTGTACAGCAAATATCTGAATCTGGAATATTTGTAAAATTGATTGGTACAGTTATCTCTTCATTGTTTTCAGAATAAACAACATCTCCAACAGAAATTGTTAATTCTTCTATAAAAGAAGGCGTAGAAGAGTCATAAATATTCTCAAATTTTGTACGAATAGCACGTATGTTTTGATCTCCAACTACAACATCATATACCTTAATAGAGGACAATGCTTCTTTCATGTCATTTACTTTAAAACTGAGATATGTAAATACTCCATCATTTTTAATTTGTTCATTCATTTGTGTATAATCTAGAAAGAGTACTTTTATTAATCCATTGGATACTTTGTTTGACGCAAAATTTACATCTGGGTTTGTAACTATATCCCCGGCTATTGTTTTTATATGCTGCAATTTGGTATTGTCATAGCTTATTGAAAAATTAGCTGTACTGATTTCGGTATCAGGAATGTTTGTAAATTTAATAGGTACAGTTATTTCTTCATTATTTTCAGAATAAACAACATCTCCAACAGAAATTGTTAATTCTTCTATAAAAGAAGGCGTAGATATTGTATTGCTTGTTGATATTGACTGATCTGTCAGTTCAGTTACATTTACTAAACTTTCTTCGGAATTGTTTGATACAGCAGAAACTACATTTAGGTTTGCTGCCATTGAAAAAATTGTGGCAAGTATTGCAATAGTTAAAACCATGCTGAGTAATTTTTTCATGTTATTTTTCCTCCCCTGTATTATAATTGAAATATTTTTTAATTGGAGAATTATCTATCGTAGGCATGTTAGATATAGATTTCAGCTGATATAGGTATAATTAAAATTTAAAGAAAAAAAAGTATTCTCCTATTACTTTTTATTGTATAACTAAAAAATAAAATAGTCAATTTTTGAATCATTTTGAATCACTTTCCTTAAGTTCGTTAAAAAAAAATAAAAATTATATTTTTGCTGAGATTTGGTAAAAATCAATATAAGGCAAGATAAAAAATAACTGATTAACTGGAGTTTCAAAAAATTTGATAATAAAGGAATGATACATATGAGACTGATGAGCAGAGTACCAGCACATATAGGCATAATACCCGATGGCAATAGAAGATGGGCGCAGGAAAATGGATACCAGAAAAAAGATGGATATTGCCATGGAATTAGTCCTGGTTTTGAGCTTTATGAAATGATGCTTGAATATGGTGTTCAAGAGGCTACATTTTATGGGTTTACAAAAGATAATAATAAAAGAGAAAAGGGCCAAAGAGAGGCATTTACAAAAGCTTGTATAGATGCTGTTGAACTTCTAAGTGGAAGAGATGCAAATTTATTGGTTATTGGCAATACAAAGTCTCCAGCATTTCCAGTTGAATTAAATAAATATGCAAATAAGAGAGTTAATTTCGGACGTGGATTAATAAATATTAATTTTCTTGTAAATTATGACTGGGAATGGGATTTAAGAAGTCTTATAGCAAATAAACGGTTGCAATCCCATGACATTTCAAGAGTTGACTTGATAATACGTTGGGGAGGAAGAAGACGTTTAAGTGGCTTTTTACCATTTCAATCTACTTACGCAGATTTTTATGTTGTTGAAGATTACTGGCCAAGTTTTAAAAAATCACATTTTACTGATGCATTAAGTTGGTATCAGGACTGTGATGTGACATTAGGAGGCTAAGAGAATTTTTTGAAAGTATAGTAACTTATAAAACACTTAGAAAATATAAATAACAATAATGAAAAAGTACACCAAAAAATTCGTGAGAACAAACCTAATTAAAGCTACAACCTGTTTTAGTGTTAAATGACGTAATTCTTAGACCTGAGCATTAGAAGCTGTTGCCAAAGGCTTGATAATTTGAAGCAAAAATGCCATGGATGGCATTTTTAGCGTCTAGGATACGATGTCCTATTAGACGCGGCGAAAATTATCAAGCCAAGGCTTACAGATTCTTTGCGAAGGTCTTCGAATGGAGTCATTTGACACTAAAACGAGGTAGTCACAACCTTAATGTTAGTTTATAAAGTAGCAGCATCACTAATTTGTACCCTTAACCTAAAAAGACCTAAAGTCATGAGCAAGCGGATTTTCTTGAAAATAACCTTATGGCTATATTATAATTTTTCTATAAATTTCCCACTTGCTTTTCTCATATCAATGTCTGCTTTGCTAAGGGCAGAAGTTATTTTTTCATATTCTATAGGCCTTTTGATTTTAAGAGTGGTAGTCTTAACTAAATCTTCTTTTGTAAGCACAAAATACCTTATGATTTTATATTTAGGAAGCAGATTATTGATGTTTTTTATTGCCTCTTTATACATTGATGCCAATTCTTCGTCGGGAGGGATATCTTTTTTGTCTGACACAAGTGAATCTATATCAATTACAAGTTTTGCGCATGCTTGTATATCTCCATCCGGTGCTTTATTTCCCCATGCAAATGAGTCTTTCACATAAGGAAGGTCATTTAACAAAACTTCATATTCTTCCGGAAATGCTTTTTTTCCATTTGCAAAGACAATCATTGACTTTGCACGTCCGGAAATCTTTATTAATCCATCTTCGTCAATGCTGCCAAGATCTCCTGTTCTAAACCATCCCTTTTTATCAAGAACTTCCTTTGTTGTGTCTACATCCTCATAATACCCCAACATTACATTTTTGCCTCTAACAATTATTTCACCCATACCGTTTTCGTCAGCATTGTCTATTGCAACTTCAATATCACAAAGTGGTGGACCTATAGTACCGGGTTTGTTTACAAAATCATTATTTGTAGATACGACGGGAGATGTTTCAGTGAGTCCGTATCCTTGCAAAAGCTTCAATCCCAATTTATCAAATCCAATTATAACATCAGGATCAAGGGGTGCTGCTCCCGAAATGACAAGTCTCAATCTTGGACCTAACTTATTAAAAATACTTTTAAAAAGTTTTTTTCGTAGGTCAATTCCCACCAAACGCAGTATTTGAGATATATTTATAAGAAGGTTTAAGGATTTTTCTTTTCCCGATTTCTTTATTCCACTTTGCAGTTTTCTATACATTGCTTCTAAAATGGCTGGAACTGCAACAAGTACTGAGACTCCATATTCCTGTAGATTTTGTGCAACATATTTAATACCGTCACTAAATGCAACACATACTCCGCTATGGACCATAAATGCTAATCCTATTGTGTTTTCAAAAGTGTGATGTAATGGCAAAAGTGAAAGATGAACATCTCCAGGGTAAATTTTTATGGCGCCAGTAATACTTGTAACATTAGCAGCTATATTGGCATGAGAAAGCATAACACCTTTTGCAAGGCTTGTTGTACCTGAAGTGAAAAGAAGTATAGACATAACGTCTCTATCTATAGTACATTCCACAAAGCTCATATCTTTATTGTTTATAAGTTTTTGACCATTTTTTATTAGAGCAGGGAGGCTTAAAAACTTGTCATCTTCCAATGAGCTAATGTCTTCCATACAAATATAATGCTTTATTCTGTTGTGCTTTTTTGAGATGTCTAGCATTGTATCATGGTAGGTAGGACTATAAAAAATGGCATCAACCTTACCTCGTTGAATCAGATTCTCGATTTCAACTGATGGAAGATATTTATCCATTGGGACTGCTATTCCAGTACCATTTATTATAGAATAATAAGCAACGCCCCACTCATACCTGTTTTCTCCTATTATTGCAATTCTTTTGCCCTTTAGTCCTATGGAAATAAGAGCAGTACCAAGATTATTTATATCACTTTCAAAATCAATATAACTTCTAGTGACTATATTTTTATTTTTATCCTTAAACTTAAAAGCTGGAGAATTACCATAGTTATTAGCACTTTCTTTTATAAGTTCTTTCAAATCATTTACTTGTCTAGTTTTATAACATCCTGTTCCTTTTACAATACGTCTTCCATCTTCCGATAAAATATCTACACATTTTTTCATCTATTTCATCTCCTATAGGTGTTCAAAAATTCAGTGATGTTTCTATGTTAGGAAGTTACAAGCTTCAAACATAGAACATTATTTTGCAAAGCAAAATTTTTTAGCTTTTACACGAACATAAAATTAAGTCTTATACATTTATATTATTTGCTATACTAAGATATCATAATACAATAAATATATAAACCATTAAGGGATAATGAAAAAATAACTTCCTTTTCTCATAGTGTGAGAATCTATATGTATTTTACAATTAAGAAGTGGGATAGTCAATATTCGGCAATTATTGATGACTGTTTGCGGTGATGTAATAGCTGATGGATTACGAGTTAAACAATATTTTACCCAGACGTAACATCAAGTTAATATGAATGGTTTAAATTATACTCAAGACAAGAATAACTCTAAATTATTTTGATGGTGTGAAGATTTTTATAACTCGCACCTTTTTTGTCTATTTAGGGATTTCTTTAGAAAAAGAGAAAACTTATACATTAAACAACTTTTTATCTAGACATAACGCTAAGTTAATGTGTATAGTTTAAATTATACCCAAGACAAAATTAACTCCTAATTATACTGATGGTGCGAAGATTTTTTTAACTCGCACCTTTTGTCTATTTAGGGAGTTTCAAAAAATACATACTGTGGCATACCACAAGAATTTAAAAGACTTTGACAATATGTATCTAGTATGATTGCAGGTGACATACTGTAGGACTGATTTGATAAGGAAAAGACTCTACGGTGCGTGGATAGGCAATGTAAAAAAAGGTTGCTATACTTTAGATAAAGAAAACTGGAAAAGGAGTGTGGCAGAAATTGAAACAGGAATTTTATGAGATTGATTTAAATAAGTGGGTAAGAGCACCACAATTTACGCTTTATACAAAGATGATTCCAACAGGATTTAATCTTTGTGTAGATTTAGATGTGACGAGGATGTATACATACTTTAAAGAAAAGGGATATAAATTTGCGGTAGGCTATCGTTATATTACAATTAAGCTTATTAATGAAAGGGACTATTTTAGGGTGGCTTACAAAGATGGAAAGCTTGGTTACTACAATCATCTTGTTCCAACTTATGTTAATTTCCATGAGGATGATAAGAGCACCTCTGTAATGTGGGTGGATTATGAAGAATCCTTTGAAGCGTTCAATAAGCAATATTTAGAGGAGGAGGCAAAATATAAAGATGTTCATGGGCTTGTAGCAAAACCAGAGATGCCACCAGAAAATGGTTGTATGGTGGGCATATTACCTTGGATATCTTTTAACAGCTATTCACCTGTACCTTATGCTATGGGAACACAATTCTTTCCGATTTTGGAGTCGGGCAAATTTAAGAAAGAAGATGGCAAAATATTAATGCCATTTTCTATAACAGTGCATCATGCAGTAGCAGATGGTTATCATGTTAGTAGCTATTTAGAAGAGTTGCAGGCAACAATGAATAAGCCGGAAGAGTGGGCGAAGGGGGTATAAAATTATTGACGTAGGTAGCAAGTTTATGTGGATAATTATAATATAAGTGTGGAAAACTTGTGGACAATGTGTGAACGCGTTGTGGATAAGTTTTTTTATGTTGGGATACTACATGATATACAATGTTTTTAATTAGAGAAGTCAAAATAAATAATAATCTGCATTATGGGGTTACTACAAACGTAAGAGGGTATTGTAGAACAAAAGTGCTGTTGACATGTTTCCGTAAATGGTCAATGACCACCTATGACATTAATACAGTTGTCTCGAGCCACGTGGATTGCGTGGTGTTGATGTCAAGGGTAAAGGAGTGACTTTTCAAAGCAAGGAGACATATTTATGATAAGAAAAGCAGAAAGAACCGATTTGATCGCTATAACTCAATTGGCAAGTTTTCTAAAACAAATAATGTTGCAGAGGTCATATAAGACTTCTGCAACATTATAATTTTATAAATGAAGTATGTTTTTATTTACTGGGCTTTATGCCATCATTTGTTTTCCATTCGTCGGGGCCGGTCGGTACGCCCGTCGTAGGGGTATAGTAATCATCATATTTAAAATTATTAGGATCATAGGCGTTAGTATGGTAATAAACTACAAGAGGTATTCCTTTTTCCTTCCCCCAAAAAACACCCTGATAACCATAACCAAAATGCCCGGCTGATCCTGATCCATATGATGGCAGCGTTATTTTAATATGATAAGTACCCGGACCACCTTCCTTAACAGATGCCTGTATTTGAGTAGATTCAAATCTCCATGGAACAGACGCTGTGAAGTCAACATAAAAGAAGTTTGTCTGATATTGTAACCAATAGGTATCATAGCCCATATGGCTAACACCACTTATATTTACGTCATAAAATTCAGGTATTTTGAACTGCATAATATTAATATCAATAGAAGCATTGAACTTATCCGATGACAAAGTTATTTTCGCATTTCTATCCTTGAATCCATTGTTTTTCTTTATATTAATGACAACTGACTGTTCATTAAATGACCCTGACCCCGATGTTTGTGAAAAGGTTACAAATGAATTGTTGCTTTTTATCTTCCAAGAATAGATGGACTTAAATTTTAGTTTGACACTCTGCTTCTGGAAATCATATGTTGTATTAATCTTATTACTAAGCTGAAGTACGCTATTTTTATTGATTCCTTTTTGTGTTATTGTTACCGTCTGATATTCATAATTCTTCGTATTGTAAACTATAAAATATCCGGTACGCGAGTAGTCGTTTGTGTTTTTATCCATCGTAAACCAGATTGTAGAAGAGCCACTTCCTGTTTTACTTCCGCCATAGCCCTGTCTCTCAAATCGTAGCCAACCACTTACTGAATTTACCACCAACCATGGGCTGTCCGTATAAATATAAAAATACCCTTCAGTTTGATCCCAATCAAATGTTAAGCTTGATGAAGATACTCTTATGCTGGAATAGGCCTCTGCTTTGCTTGCAGATGTGAATAGCATACATAAAATGAATACCACTGTAAAATAGGAAAAGATTTTTTTCACTGTAAACCCTCCTTTGAATGATTTAGTTATTGAATTATGACAATTAATAACCCGATTATACCATATTGTGTATGTAAATACAAGTCTTTGAAATTAGAATATAAATACAAAGTGGGCTTTATTAATGGAGACACTGAAGATATAATTATAGTATTGGAAAACTTCGAAGAATGGCTTACTTTGTTTTGGAATGCTAATAAAAACTCTGATGAATTAGTTTCTGTTTTTCATTCTATGTATCCCGAATGGGAAGATAGAGAAGATTTGCTTCAATCAGGATGGGATAATGACTAGAAAAGTATTAGGAGAAATAAGAATTACCAACTATTGTGTGCTGGGGTGAGTAATAGTGAGTGTTATTTCTTGTTATGAAACAAACTCTATCATATTAATGGAAGGGGCATTAGGTGAAAGACTGAAAAGAGAGGATGGTTTGCAACCGGATGTTATTTTTGCAAATATTATGTATAGTCAAGGAGGCAAGCATTATTTGAATTTAGCAAAATTGCATCTACTACTATCTAATGAAATGAGAACACTTTCTGTTTTTATACTTGATAGGTATCTGATTTTTAGTTTTATAGTGGAGGTTAGAATATGAAAAGAAAATCAATTTTAACAATTTTTATGGGAGCATTATTTTTGTTAATGATGACAGGCTGTGTGCCCGGTGATGGAACTCATACTGAATTAAGACAAGCTGGATTTTTCTGGGGCATTTGGCACGGTTGGATTGCACCAATTTCGGTTGTATTAGGATTCTTTAGGAGAAATATTAGAGTTTATGAAATGTTTAATTCGGGCTGGTGGTATGATTTTGGTTTCTATATAGCTGTTATAAGTGGATTTGGAGGACTGTCATTATTTAGAAAGAAGCATTCGGATAAGCATAAGCATAAGGATTAGTCTTTGAGATTAATTATAACGAGGTTGTATATGAAATTAGAACAAAGAGCAAAACGACTAAAAAAGGATATTCCTACAGTTTTTCTGGCTGTAAAGAAGAAAGAGATACCTATCATAAAATAAAGATAGCGCTATTTCTGTTAGAAAAATTACAAACCGTATTGTTTATGTTATTGAAAAATTATCGGACTTATATAAGTGAGTTTCGGATATGGATTTCTACCATTCGTTTTATCATCTGTATTTTTTCAGGAATGTTTATTTCATGTGGACATTTTTTCATGCAGGACATATTTGTGCATTGTTTACACTTTTCAGCACTTTCTCTTATACTAAGGTCAAGTTTTCTCAGTGCCCAGTAATCCTTACCTAGTAAATAATAGTTATACTGTCTGAAAATTATGTGTATTTTGGTTCCATAAGTACACTTGCACCTTTGGCATCTGTCGCATGGAATGGGCAAAAAAGTTTTTTCAAGTACTGACATTACTTGAAAAAATGTGGGGAGATTATAATTTTCGGGTTCTTTTAACATTGCCGTATCTACTTGCTCATAAGTACCTAAGCCTATTAGTGCACTTGATATGGTATATGACAGAACACCCGAAATAAGTGTTTTAGGAGAAAAGAAGGGTGGCAGTAGCCCGGCTGCATATACCTTATTTATAATCAAGCCTTTTTGTTTGAACAATGTTTGTGACTCTATCCTGTCTAACATACCCCGTTCAAGAATATTTCCACTGCCTTGAAGTACATTAACTCTCTTGTCTTTTGCACCCCTTAACAGTATTTTATAATAGTGGGAGGCAATTCCAATAAATTTAATTTTACCTTCTGCTTTAAGTTCATTCAAGGCATCGACGGCACCGTACTTACCAAATGTAATATCCTCATTTTCTTCATCCACCTGGTGTACAAAATAAATATCCGCATAAGTACCAAGATTTTCACACGATTGGTATACAGCTTGGTACATTTCGTCTCCATAAAAGAATCTGGCCTTATCGGATATAATAATCTTTTCCCTGCCAATACTAGCTGCAAATTTGCCCAGTTTTATCTCTGCATCTCCATATTCGGGAACTATTGCAGTATCAAACAGATTACAGCCAAGTTTATAGGCATGTTTCATTATGCCTATTGCGGTTTCTTCATCCGGGCTATAATAATTGGGTAGTACAGGAGAATTTCCGCTAAGTATGGGAATTGTTCCAAATGATATCTCAGATACTCTAAGTCCGGTACTTCCTAAATTTCTATACCTCATAGGATGTCACCACCACTTGCAAAATCAGCTTTTTTCAAAACAGCCTCTACATTGTTGTTATTATGCTTTCCATCACTTTCAGCCATACAGTTCGAAATAAGTTTTTTGTCAAGTTTTGAGCACCATGCAAATGCACGTGACTCTATCTTCTCAAGTCCTTTCGGAAAACTTATTTCCTTTAATTCATAGCAAAATGCAAATGCCTCTTTGCCTATTGTTTTAAGAGTGGAAGGAATTGAAACTTTCTCTAAGCTCTTGCATCTGAAAAATGCTTTATCAGGGATTTCAGTAATGCCTTCTGGTATGACAATTCTTTTTAAAGAAGTACAATGTTCAAATGCTCTCATGCCAATGTATTCAAGCTTATCCGAAAGTTCTATGCTTTCTAATGAGAAACATCCTGAAAAAGCTAGCTTTTCTATCCTCTTTACACTATAAGCATTTTTTATTGCAATAAGCCATTTACAGTGCTCAAAAGCACTTTTGCCAATTATAGTTGTATCCTTTGACAAAGTTATATATGTAAGTAGATTACTGTCTTTAAACACATCTTCAGAAATTGCGGTTATTCCATCTGCCAGAATCAAATTACCGATATTTCCGGTACTCTCAACAAGAACATTATTTTCATCAGTTTTAAAACAATTCAAGCAATCCATAAAAATCTGTTTTACTCTTTGAGGATGCAGCTCATCATTTCTATCCCATATTCCTGTTAAGTGGTGCTCTTTACCATCAGCTGTAATTACTTTTTTTAAATTAATACAATTTCTAAAGGCATATTGTTCTGTTACAGTTTTTGAAGAGGAAAAGGCAACTCCAGTAAGCTCAAAACAGTTTGCAAAAGCCCAACCCGAAACTATTTTAACGTAATCTGGTATTACTACATCACCTTGACACGAAGATGCATCAATGAGTATTTTATTTACAACTACCATAGGTGTAACAGTTTTTTGCTTTTCCAACCACCGTGTACCATAAAATGCTCTTTCACCAATATACTCCACACTTTGAGGAATATATACATATTCAAGATTTATGGTATCCTTGAAAACTTCACGTTCTATTGTTTTAATTCCCTCTGGAATATGAACAAAGCGACCTTTATTGATGTATCCAAACAGCGAAAGTTTTTCATCTATGTTAAAACAGCTGATTGAGCTACTGTATATGGACTTTACAACATCCGGAATATTTTTATCCAAAAGAACTGAATATCCATCAGTGTTATATCTCTTCTTACCGATACCTACTACTTTAAGGGCAGTGCACCCAGAAAAAGCATAGCTTCCACATTGTAGGGCAGATTGTATAGGGGAGTAGTGCAGCATAGAAACATCCAGGTCAGGCAGAATAGATGAACAGTGGAGCAGAGAATTGTCCGGCTTAGTATCAGTCAAAATTATTTCTTCCAATCCTCCACAGTCTTCAAAAGCATGGTCAGCAACGTAAGTATTGGTATTAAGTAATATTTTTTTAAGAGAATTACATCCGCTAAAACCATTTACACCTACAAATTTAATGTTGGAAAAGTCAAAACTTTTGAGAGAGTCACATCCGCTAAAACAGCATTTGCCTATATATTGCAATTCTTTGCACATACAGACTTCAAGTGAACTACAACCGCAGAATACCTCTTTCCCGAAGTTTTGCGTCCCATAAAGCACCACTCTTTTTAGGTTTACACAATACGAAAAAGCACCATATCCTATATCTTCTGCATTACCTGAAACCTCGGTAAGGGACACACACTTTTCAAAAGCTTTTTGTCCGATACTTTTTATTGAAGGTGGAAGACTAATTGCTTTCAGATTTTTACATCCACCAAATGAGTCATCGCCAATAGTTACAAGACTCTTAGGAAGTTTTACGTGTGTTATACTGTCATTGTTTGCAAAAGCATATGGAGCGACACCTACAACACCTTCCGGAATATTAATATCCCCGGTACAATACTTACCATCAATAACCGTGTCTGATACTATGACAAGTGGTGAACTATTTCTCAAATTCTCTAAAAATGCCGTTCCTTTAAAAGCGTCCGCATGTATATCTGTGCAGTTTATATTTATATTATCAAGCTTCTTACAACTAAAAAAAGCATTATTTCCTATATGAACCGCCCCTGATGAAGGTACTTGTGCCAAGTTGCTACATCCATAAAAAGCATTATCCGATATATAAGTGATTTTACCTTCAGAAGTAACACTCTCTAAGGATGTACAATATGCAAAAACCCCTTCTTCCAATGACGTTACACTCTTGTTAAGTGAAATGTTTTTAAGTGAAGTACAGCTGCAAAAAGCTCTTGAACCTATGCGCATAAGTGATTTTGGCAATACCACAGAAGTAATTTTGGTATTACCATAAAATGCACCACCTGCAATTGCAATTATTCCCTCTGGAATCACAATATCTCCCGCTAATTCACTTCCATCTATGAATATATTACCGATTATACCATTTAAAACATCCTCTTTTATATAAATGCTTTCTAGGAAAGCATTTCTGCCGATATATTCAATTGATGAAGGAAGATTCACATATTTAAGGGAAGGACATCTAAACGCAAATTTATCTCCAACAAACTTAACTTTTTCATCAAAATCCAGCTTGCTTAGTTTATTACATTGTGAAAAAATATCTGTTCCGCATTCTTTCAAATTGCAGTTTATTGTTGCATGCTTTATTCCTGCGAAGGTAAAAACGTTATTGCCAAGCTTTGATAATGTTTTTGGTAGTGTTATTTCCTTTAACGAAAAACACTTATAAAATGCCATATCACCGATACTTATAAGGTTTTCCGGCAAATGCACATTCTTCAGCGAATTGCATGCGTAGAAAGCAAAGTCTCCTATTTCTTTTATATTGTTACCAAATAACACTTCATTTAATTTCTTGCACCTGTTGAAGGTTGATTTTTCTATTTTATAAAGAGACTCCGGTAATTTTAAACGTATAAGCTTCAAACAATTTTCAAAGGCCGATTTACCAATATATTTAAGCCCTTCTGGAATTATTATTGTTTGCAAACTCACACAATCAGCAAACGCCTCTTCACGAATTTCTCTAACAGAATCAGGTAAAACCACTCTGTCTACTGTCTCATTACCTGAAAATGCTTTTTCACCTATAACAGTTATGCCCTCAGGCACAACCACTCTTTCTTCCACGCCCCTGTACTGCATCAGTGTAGTTCCGCTAATGAAGAAATTGCTTAATACCTGCGAATGAATTATCCTCACTATATTAGGCATACTCTCATTAGCTATATCCGGCATACCTTTAAGTTCATATGTAGTTCCATCAGATAATGTAATATACTTTAATGTTGTACAGTTTTTAAATGCATCGGGGTTTATGATTACATTATCATTAGCAAACTCTACTCTTTCTAGATTAATACAATTCCTAAAGGCTCTGCTTCCGATTTGGGTTAACGTTTCAGGCAGTTTTAGTGAAATTATGCCTTTTTTATTAAAAAAACAACTCTTTCCAATAGCTGTTATTCCATTTGGTACCTCTACGTCCCTTAAGTTTGTCAGAAACCTGCACATCACACCATCACTTACTTCCATCATTCTGAATATATCTACGACAATAGCTTTAACCAGAGGATGTGCACTAGAATGAGAGGATATTACATCAATCAAACTTTCTATGCTATATATAGTTCCGTCTGATAAGCTTATTCTGTTGATTTTGCTGCAGCCTGTAAATATGTCGCAGATACAGGATAGACTCAGATTACTTGAAATTTCTAGTTCTTTTATATTTACATCGTTTAAAAACACCTGCAAGCCTAGCTGTGTAACTCCAGACATAGAAACATACTCAAGGCTGTCGCAGTACAAGAATGCACAATTGCTAAGACTTTTAACTGTGGTTGGCAGTTCTACTCTATGTAAAGAATGACAGCGGTGGAAGGCATATTCTCCTATGTGGGTAAGCTTTGAAGGAAAATTAATTTTCTCTAAATATTTGCAACCCTTGAACGCAGCATCCATTATGCTTGTTATAGTTTCCGGTAGAATGACCTCTACAATAGAATGACAAGCTTTAAATGCTCCTTTGCCTATTATCCTAACTTCATCAGGAATCTCAACGATAGATTCCTTTAAAGTATACGCTTCTAGTACCCCATCTTTAATAATAAATCCCTCTGACATTAAGTATTCTCGCTCTCTTTACAAAAAATTTTTTTTACAATATCTTTTAGTTCTGTAATATTGCCGCATTTATATAATTCTGGTTTAAGCTGCTTGGTTCCTTTCTGTTTTTTCATACAGTAAGAAGCAAGTTTTCTAATATAAGTAATGGTATATGTCTCATCAAAATAACGTGAAGTCAAATCAATCTGCTCGGAAATTATCGTATATTTATCCTTTTTAATTTCTTTATTCGTAAGCTCACTGAATATAAACGGATTTTCAAAAGCATATCGTGCAATCATTACTCCATCTGCTCCTGTTAGGTTCATCATTTTTTGAGCATCTGCCTTAGAAAATATGCCACCATTTGCAATTACCGGTATTCTAACCACAGATTTTGCCTGTTCTATCTGATCAAAATACGGAGTTCCCTCATACATCATATTCCTGCTTCTGCCGTGAACTGTTATCATATCTGCTCCCGAGTCCTCGCACATTTTTGCAAATTCACCCGCAATCAGCTTATCTTCTCTTATTCCTATCCGGCATTTAACAGTTACCGCTTTACCGCTTTTCTTAACACCTTTTATAATAGCTGCTGCTTTTTTTAGATCGCCAAGAAGTGCACTTCCTTCACCACTTTTAAATACGTTTGGCACCGGACAGCCCATATTTATATCTATTATATCAAATCCAGCAAAGAAATCACTTCTAGCCATTTTCTCCATTATCCTCGGGTCAGAGCCTAATAATTGGGCAGCTTTTATCTTTTCATCCGGTGTTGTAAAAAGTAGCTTCTGTGTCGCTCTATCCTTATATTTAAGTCCATTGCAGCTTATCATTTCTGTAAAGCAAAGCCCTGACCCAAGTTCTTGACAGAGCATCCTGAAGGGGTAGCATGTGTATGCTGCAAGTGGCGCCATAAGGACATTATTGGGTATTGTAATGTTTCCAAGTTTTAATTCTTTTATTTCCAAATGGATTGTCTCCCTTACAAACATATTTAATTGTTATAGTACCATGTTTTATATTTAAAACAAAGTATTTATAGTCAGATTTAATTTAGAAGAGTTGCAGGCAGCAATGAATAATCCGGAAGAGTGGGCTAAGGGGGTATAAAATCATTGACATAGGTGGCAAGTTTATGTGGATAATTATAATATAAGTGTGGAAAATTTGTGGACAATGTGTGAACACATTGTGGATAAGTTATTTGTGTTGGGATACTATATGATATACAATGTTTTTAATTAGAGAAGTCAAAATAAATAATAATCTGTAATATGGGGCTACTACAAACGTATGATAATTTTAATGATCATATAAATGGATTAAGAAACTTTTGAAATAGGTACTAGAATACATTATAATTAAGTGTGTAGTAATTTTCTAAAAAACATTTTACAATAATTACTACAAATAGATGAATTGAGTGGCTTTGTTTTGATAAGCAAAGTATTATAATGCATTGGAATGTTTAAGACGATTAAATAGAAAAGTATAAAGAATAGGAGAGTGTCAAATATGTCATCATCAAGTGAAGAAAGAAAGTATACTTATGCTGATTATTTGACGTGGCCTGAAGGTGAAAGATGGGAGATTATTGATGGAGTACCATATATGCAGGCAGCTCCCACATGGCAACACCAAGCAATATCTGTTGAGTTAACCTCACAATTCAATACTTATCTAAAGGGAAAGCCATGCCGTGTATTTGCTGCACCGTTTGACCTTTGTATTCCTGATTATAATGAGAAGGATGAAGAAATCTCTAATATCATATCACAGCCAGATATTGTTGTTGTCTGTGATGAAAGCAAACTCAGGAAAACAGGATATTTTGGAATACCCGCCCTTATAATTGAAATTTCCTCACCTTCAACAATCAGGATAGATAAAGTTTTGAAGTTTAATAAATTTGAAAAAGCTGGAGTAAAAGAATATTGGATTGTTGAGCCGGAAGGAAAATTTATTAGTGCATTTACTTTACAAGAGAATAAAAGATATGGCAGACCTGAAATATATACCGATGAAGATAAAATTCAAGTATCAGGGTTTCCTAATCTTGAAATTGATTTAGGTACTGTATTTGAAAAAATCTAGCCATTAATATAGGTTGTTTTACAATAATTCTGACAAGGAAAGTTCGGTAAAGAGTTCGGTAAAGAGTTCGGTAAAAAGTTCGGTATAAATTTATAGAGAACCTTGCACATAATATAAAATGATCAGGATTTATCGGCAAGGTTATACTTGAAAATAATAAATATGGAAGTGGATTTATTGAAAACCTAGCCCGAGATATAAAATCTGAGTTTCCAAAATCAAGTGTATATTCTGTTAGGAATCTACGTTATATGAGATGGTTTTTTGAGAAATTCCCAGATTTGACATGGTACCATTTGCAGTGCTTGATGGATAATGTTCCTGAAAAGTCGATGTTCCTTTGGTATGCAGAAAAAACTCTTGAAAGTGGATGGCCGAGAAATGTACTTCTTCATCAAATTAAACTAAATTTGTTTGAACGTCAAGTTTTGTCGGATAAATGCACAAATTTTGAACATACTTTAGCCTCGCCGCAAAGTGAGTTGGCAAGAGAAACCTTAAAAAATCCCTATGTGTTTGATTTTATAGAAATACGCGACGACATCATCTAGTGTGAAATTGAAAATGAACTTATAGCAAATATCACCAAGACATTACTTGAACTTGGAACTGGCTTTGCGTTTGTTGGAAACTAGTAACATTTATCTGTTGCAAACAAGGATTATTATATAGATATTTTATTTTATAATAAGAAACTTCGTTATTATGTTGTAATGGAACTTAAGGCAGGTGAATTCAAACCGGAGTATGCGGGTAAATCGAATTTTTATCTTTCGGCTATTGATGATATGTTAAAACATGAAACTGACAATCCTTCTATTGGCATAATGATTTGTAAAGAGAGGGATAAACTGACTGCCGAATATGCACTGAAAGATATCAATAAACCAATAAGCGTAAGCAAATATAAACTGTCTGATTTTGTACCAAACGAATTGGCAGATACGCTTCCTAGTGCTGAGGATATCGAAAAATGCATAAAAGAGAGGTGTCGTCTAAAAAAAGATAAAATTATTTTTGCAAATATTTATGTAAATGGAGATGATTTTGAAAATATTCCTGCTGGTTTCACAGACCATGCAATTTTAATAACTGACATAAATACTACAGTCTAAATGTTTTAGGATGGATTATTATTTTCAAAGAAATAATTGTAGTGAAATATTATTTTTAAAGGAAATATTATAATAATAAGGGTGGAAGTTCTATGTGTATTTTGAAGAATATAAATGAAATAAAATATGGACAATTACATTGGATTATAAGGAATAAAGAGGAATATATTGAATTTAAAAATGAAAAGGAAGCTCATGATTGGGGGATGAGACATTATTCGAAGTGGGCAGATTCATATAAAAATGTAATGAAACTTGCTGGGGATACAGTGGGAAATAATCTTTGTACCGCTCCTATAGAATGCTATTGTGGTTATTCTTACCGAGAGATAAATGATTATTTAAGGTATGGTTCTGACAATGGAGAGAATTTATATAGAGAAATGGCGGATATTTTATCAATTATTTTGTGTAGTGCTCCAAGAGTTCCTTGTGATGTAATATTATATAGATTGGTAAATGATGAGTTCATTGGAAATCTTATAGAAGAAAACAAAAGAGATAGACCAACACCTATTCAAGAAAAAGCATTTATGAGCACGAGCTTGACTAAGGATATTGTAAACCAAAGTGAGGCATATGCATCAGAGAAAAATTTGCTAAAAATATATGTAAAAAAAGAAACCATCGGGGTGTATGTAAATTCAGTAACGAGAAGAAGTGAGGAGGAAATGTTACTATTTCCAAATATGTTTTTAGTATTATCTTCTTATCCATATAAAGATAAAGAATGTGGAAAAGTTATTTTTGAGTGTGAATTGATAAAGTTCTATTAAGGATTAATTAGCGGGAAAAATAAAAAGTCAAAATAGCCCATTTAAAAACTATGATTTGATAAGATGAAATTGATGTCATATGATTATAAACACAGTAAAATATAGGTGTTTTATAAGTGTATGAAATAGCCTAAGTATATCAAATTAAAACGCTAATTTTGATACAATGTAAAGTCACTGATTTCAGTGGTTTTTGTTGTTTTTAGGGGGTGGTAGTAAGACTGAAATGAGGGTTGAATCTAGAACGTTAATGTTAATGTTTTACATAAATGCATCAAGTGGTTGCAAATTGATGTAGGGGTGGTTGTGTTTTTTTATAGGTGTGTATACCTTGTAGCAGAAATTCAACAAATAGCAGTGCCTGGATTTGTTGATGAGGTTATATTCAACAAAGATACTTTATTTTGCAGGAAAACATAGGTTTTGTGTTGAATGAACTTATGTACTATTTGCTTAATTACATTGATGGCGATAATGAGTATTGACAGGAGCTTTTATCAGATGTCAAAAAAAGAATGGTTTTAGGTAAAAAATTCTCTCCATACTCAAAATAAAGCTTTAAATTTTACCTATATTATGGAAAGGAAAATGTTATGTATAAAGGGGATTTACTATTTCAAAGACTATTAAAATATGATTTTAACTTATATCGTAGCTCGTTAGACGTTCCTTCATATCTTGATAATCATTTTAAAAAATATATTAAAGATATCGAGGAAGCGTTGGCTGGGAACAACCCTTTTATTGGAGTAGACTTTTGTTCAAAAGTATCAGACAACCTTACATTAATTCGAGATATTTGCAATAAAATTGTTGAAGTTGGAAACATATACCGTGATGGTCGAATTAAGGATGCATATGAAACTGCATATAAGCTTTTTTCTTCAATAGAACCTTATTTCCTATCAAGTTTTTCTTGGAAAAAAAGAGAAGGGGACTATTATAGAATTAGACAAGGAGATTTCAGGATCAAACCTAAGGAAGACAGCAAACAGAAAAAAGCAGAGTTGTTTCATATTAAAGGTAATAAACGAAACCTTATAGGTGCTTACCGTTATAGTATTCATGGTTTTCCTTGTTTATATTTAACCAGTGGATTTGAATTGGGCTGGTTTGAATCTGGCATGCCAAAACAATTTAGTTATTGTAGAATGAATATTGAGGAGACAGGTGAAAATGCGTTAAGGCTTATTGATATATCTAACCGGCCGATGAATTTATTACCAAACATACAAATGTGGGTTTTAAATATAAAAGATGATGTGGATAAACGGAAGAATGTATATAAGTATTTTATGAACTATATTATCACATATCCTTTAGCCGCAGCTTGTTCAATAAAAGTAAAGGATAGAGGTGAAAAGTTTGTTGAAGAATATGTTATCCCACAAATGCTCATGCACTGGATAAGGGAAAATGGCGGATATGATGGTATTAAATATAAGTCATCATTAAATACTACATTAGTTGAAGGAATGGGGGCAATTAACGTTGCACTTCCAGTAAAAAAATTTAGGGGTGATGGGCTTTGTGAAAGTCTTACATCTAAAATATCCGTATCAGATATTGCATATCTGGATGTTAATGAAGATTTCAAAAAATATAAGCAATATCTTCAGGATATTGAAGAATTCAAAAATGAACTTTTGAATAAGAGAATTAGAGATAACTATTGTGGAGGATATGCTCTTAAACTCATAGACATTTGCCAGTATATTAACACAACATATTACTCGATTATAAATGGAGAGTATTTGAATAATGTATTGCTTCATCAGATTGATTGTATAGCTGATTTCATTTCTACAATTCGAGAAAACAAAAATAGTATTATTGAAAAGAACATTGACGAAGTAAGGGGAAAGTATCCCAAAATTAATGAAAGCGAGCTTCAAAATGAAATATCAGTAGATATAGATAGGTTTTGTGAATTGGTTAGAAAGGTAGTTTATAAACATACAGCTTTTAGTTTTTCTAAAGAAAAGCTAGATAATTTTGAAAAAATCTGACACAGCTTATGCTAACGATAATCTACGTTTTTAAATATAGAGGTAAGTATATACAAAAAACTCATTGAAGAGGTTGATTTGAAGGTCAAAGGAGGAAGTTCTACTTTTATGCAGAACTAAGGAGATTTTCTTATTTGTTTGTTTTTGCTTAATTATTTAACAATTTGACCTGAAACAATTTGACCTGATAGGTGAAGTAAAGAAATTCAAACTATAATATATGCTTAAGCTAATTTAAAACTTTGGATACCCCTGATATAATGAAGCTTAGAAATAAACATCAATGGTTACACCGTTTATATTGGACTGTCTATTTAGTATAAGAAGCCGATTTACCATTTCTTTTACAAGGGTGATTTGATATGTCATGGATAAGAAAAGAACTAACATCTGATGATAACAAATATTCTGTTCACATAGAAAAAAAGAGTGATTTTTATCTATACCGTTTTCATGTTCTTATTATCAGAGAAGTAACGGGATATCCTGATACATATGAGCCATTTGAATTTCTATTAAAAACTGAAGAGTACCGTGGTTCAGAGCCTATAAAAACTGCCCAAAACTTAATGAAGTCCTTTCAATATGAAAAGAAAGTTAAAGAATATGCAAAAGCAGATATAGTTGAGTGGGTTAGATTATATTCCAGTTGTGCTGATACTTTGCTTATTCAAACTAATAAGGTAAAAGTATTTTCACAATTCGGGTTCAGAAAAAAAGAGAAAATAAATGTTCAAAAAATCATTCGAGTTGGCGGTTTATATGTTGTTGAAGAAGTTGATGAACACGATGATTGGTTAATGGGAGATATAAATAAGCAAGGAGAAATTGTTTGCTGGGGTAGTTATGGAAGTATTAAAAGTGTAATAGATGGTTTGTAAAAAGGATGGTATGGAACTCTTTATCCATGCACTTACAGGGGTGAAGTAATGGCGAGTTTGGAAAAACGGTTGGATGCGGTGGAACGAAGATTGCTCACCTTGCTTTTGTACGAATTTCTGTTGATCTAGATGATGGGGTAAAAGTGAACTATGAGAAAGTGTAGACAGGTACTTGTGGTAAGAAGCTTGAAGTAATTAAAAAAATTTGATATAGAGTGAAGACACTAGAATTGGATATGTGTTGATAAAACACATAGAATGAATAAATAGGAGGCGGTATTATGGGAATACAAAAAATAGATTTATCAAATTTTACAGTGTTCGAGCAAGAGAGTGTTGATTTCTGTGAAGGTGTTAATATCCTTATTGGCGAAAATGGAACCGGTAAGACTCATTTAATGAAGCTTATTTATTCAGCATGTAAAGCTGTAAATTATAAGGTTTCGTTTTCGCAAAAAATTGTGAATACATTTAGACCAGATGGTTTCAAAATTGGAAGACTTATGAATAGAAAGATGGGCACATCCAGTTCAACAGTAAAAATTCATGCTCAGAAAAATAATGTGACAAAAAGTCTATCAATTAATTTCAGTACAAAAACGAATAAATGGGAAGCTGAAGTAAAAAATGAAGAAAGCTGGGAAAAGGAATTTGGTGATTTAGAAAGTACATTTATTCCATCTAAAGAAATACTGTCAAATTCGTATAACCTTGTTTCCGCTAATGAAAAAAATAATGTTGAGTTTGATGATACGTATATTGATATTATACATTCTGCTAAAGTTGATATTTCAGCTGGACGTGACTCTATAAGCAAAAAGTCGCAACTCAACAGACTTGAAAAAATTATAGAAGGAAAAGTTTTTTTTGATGCACCCAATGATAGTTTTTACTTAAAACATGGAAATTTCAAAGTTGAGTTTAATCTTGTAGCAGAGGGTATTCGAAAGATAGCTTTATTGTGGCAATTAATGAAAAACGGTACACTTGAAAAAGGGTCGGTTTTGTTCTGGGATGAACCAGAAGCAAACATTAATCCAGTATATATTCCCTTGATTGTAGATGTACTTTTAGAAATTCAAGGAAGCGGTGTTCAGATTTTTATTTCTACCCATGACTATACTCTCTCGAAATACTTTGATATTAAATCAAACGAAAAGGGAATAGTCAGATTTCATTCGCTTTATAAAACAGAACATGGGGTTAAATGTGAAGGTAATGCTAAGTTCAAAAACTTGGAAGTGAATACTATTCGTGATACTTTTATTCAGCTATATAAGGATGAGATTAAAATGGAGAGTAGAGTGGTTGCAACCTCTTAAAGATGCCATTTATAAAAAATTGTTGCATCAAAATAAGATTTGGAGAAGTAGTGTGATTTTAATGAATGAAAAAATTGCAAAAGAATATAAACTGGTAAAAGAATGGTGATTATATGGCAGAACTAAACTTAAAGCAAATTACAGACAAACTCAACGCTGAGTTTGCAAGTGATACCCGTAAGCTGGTATTCTGGTATGATGAAAAGGCAGAGTTTGCTGATGATATTGATACATTAGAGCTGGTGGGTGCAAAAGTTTATTACTTAGAGTCAGATAACCAGTTCTATACAAAATATTTTTTAGAACGTAAGGACAGGGAAAACAGCTATCTGATTTATGCACCGTTTCCTAAACCTCCTGTGCAGAATAACCATTTGGAGGATATTTTGTTGTATTCAAAACAGTTTTTTGCAAACCGTGCTTCACTTTTGGCAGTAGATTTGGGCATAAATGAGAAGTACAAGCCTGTTATTCAAAAATATATAAAGTTCTTTCGTGCGAAGGAAAGAACTGAGAAATTCTATGATCTTGAGATTGATAACTTTACAAGAGAAAGCATTGAAGTTGCTATAATGAGTGTGTTGTGTAAGACACGTACTGCCTCATTTGAAGAGGTAGTGAGAGTGGTTATTACCGATGAGGGTTTCGAGAATAACAAGTTTTTGGCTGAATTCAAAAAGTATGAACTACTGAAAGCATTTTGGCGTATGTGCGGGGAGCAGTTTGGCTATTCAGATGCAAAACCTACAATTGAAAAGCTAGTTATGACAATGTTTGTGACTTACACAGACAGGTATGTGAGCGGAGAACTACCAAAGGCTTGGTATGGGTTTATTTCATATAAATCAGGCAATATCATTGCTTTTATGGATAACCTTATGAATAATGTTCTCTATCGTGATCGTTATGATGAAACTTCAAGAATGATGGCAGCTTCGTTAAAAGTTGCTGATGCCTTTGATGGATATTTGCCGGAAATACTTATAGATTGTGACACTTTTGTGATTATTGACAGTTTTATTCTAAATTGGATTACAGAACGTATAATAAAAAATCACAAAGAAGAAGATGCAGAAGTACATTTTGAGCATTACATATTGGGTATTTGGGATATGGTGGCTTTAAGCCATGATTATATTAGAAAGGCTTCGGATCGGATAGAATTTGTTATTAATGTTCCTGCGGATACTGAAGAAAAGATTTTTTTTGAGTATAAAATTGACAGACGTGAGGAGATTGTTTTGAAGAAATAATATTTACTATTTTGCTCTGATTTATCATTTTATAAGACTGTTTGTTCTTGGGAGGTAAATGCTTTGAATATTGAGAAATATTACGTTGTTTTAAAAGGTAAACTTAATAGCCCTGCCATCTTTACAGATTATACAGATTGCAAAAAAGTTGTAACTGGTTGTGAAGATGCGAAATTTAAAGCGTTTAAGAATATTAAAGATGCTTATAATTACCTTATGGGTAACGAAGTGAAAAGCGAAACGAAGGAAATTATTGATGCCCCAATAAATGTAATTTCGTATAAAGTAGATGAAGTTGATTTTGAAGAGATAAATTCAAAATATAGTGATACTATTTGTATATATGTTTCTGGCGGTTATGACTATACAGAATCAACAGGTTACTACTTAGTTCTAATCAAGAAGTTCGCTAAATTGAAGCATATTAAGAAAGATTCTACTAAAATTTCAACAGCTAATAGGGCATTGATATATAGTATAATTGACTCTCTTGATTATATTTCTGATAATAATGAAATGGAAATTACCATTTTTGTTGCAACTAGCCTGGGCTTTAAAAAAGCTGGTAGAAACAAGGGCCCTAATGTAGATTTAATTCTTGAGTTTTATGATAAAGTTAAAAAGAAGAACTTGAAAATTACTTGCGTTGAAATTTTGGGGAAAGCTCAGGAGATAAAAGATTATATCAATTTGCAAAAACATTAAGATATAAAATGTATAAGTACAGAAATGACTTCTTTCATGTATATATTATTTACAGAAAGTTGGAAAGTGTTATAATAAGAGTAAGATAAATGAAAACACTTTTTTAATTATAGAAAAATTCAAAACCAAAATGGAAAGAAATTGTTTCCGGCTAAAGTCCAACGAAAGTCATTTCAAGGGGGGTACAGGTTATGCTTTTATGTCCAAATTGTAAAACGGAGAATGAAGAAGGTTCAGTTAGATGTAATAATTGCGGAACTCTTTTAGTAATTGATGAGAAAGAAGAAAGTAAAAATATAGAAGTTGATAATTCAGTTTTCTTAACGAATGTAGCTGATGAATTTGAAGCTGGTATTATTGAGTCAAAATTGAAGGAAGCAAAAATCCCTGTCTTAAGAAAATATAAAGAATCTGGTTCTTATATTAATATATATATGGGCAATACAGTGTATGGTATAGATTTATATGTACCTTCCCAATTATTTGTTGAAGCAAAAGAGATTATACAAACAGATAATATAGAATTAGGTGAGAAAGATGTTGAAAATGATGAATTCGAATTAAAAATTCAAAGAAAACGCCGTTTTAGGGCATGGTTTATTTTGATAATATTAATTCCTGGTTTGCTTTGGTTATTAATGTTAATTGTTTTGTCGGTATTGGATTTTTTTACTTAATAGATAGATTTATAGACCTAAGGCAGAAAACAATGCTTCATTCTTAGCCTGTACCAGTTTATTCTTCAACTTCAATATTTTTAAGAAGTCTTCACATAGTCGCCCTATCTAACTTTTACGAATACAGGCTTTTTAGGGAATTCCCCTGTCGGTTGTGTAAAAGCTACATCTAACGATCCTGATAAGGCATCGTAAATTATAGTTTGAATTGTATAATTTGAATATATATTTGAACCCGGTTTGTTAGGATCATCAACCGTTAGTATATCTTTAACGTCAGCTGCATTTACTCTGTCATATTTCATAAGTCTCTCGTTGAACTTCTTCCAGCGGATAGTATTGTGACGATTGCTAGTAAGATTATCAAAGTTTCCCTCAAGAGCATACCCGTTTACAACACAAAGTGAGTCGGGGTTATCCCATTTAAGTCCATCTACAAGTTTTGATTGAAATGTTCGTATTCCTGCTTTTCCACCACTTACACAATTTTCTGCAACAAAAGCACTTTTGTTATCGGTAATGAGCAAATTGTGTGAAAATGTATATTCACTTGAAAGTGAATTTGAGTATTCTGCAACCTCCTTTGCCGTTGAATAATTTTCAAGAGCTGTTCTGATTTCAAACGAATAACATTTTTTGTCTGTAGCCTCGAATGGCTCACCTGTATTCGCATCAAGAATACCAAGAAAAACACCGTTATCATTTATTGCAGTAATTACATCAAATAATCCTAAAAAACCTATTGTAGTAATAGTCTTATGAGAATTCTTAAAAGTAACAACAGAATGAATCGAGGTCATTTGTTTTTCACTTCCAAAATTCCACTCAAGAATCCTGCCTGTTATTGTAGAACCTGTTTGTGATTTGTTACCAAATGCTGCCATGCCTGAACATTGAGTTCCCCTAAGTATATCAGGTATAAGATTTAGCGTAAATATTTCCTCCCGGCTGAGTTTGCCGTCATCTGCAAAGGAAATTTCGCTACCTGCAATTGCATCTGCGAACCCGTTTATCTCATCAACATAGTCACTTGGAATTTGAGGAATTACAGCATCAAGTCTTTCTTGAAGAAAATTATAATTTGCTTTAGTCCCTTTAAACATGCCTTGAGTATTCTTATATAAACATTGCTCAGCAACACTAACATACTGAGGAAAAATTTGGAGTATAGCCTCTCCATATGCCTTTCCTACATTATAGTGACTTCCCTTTTCAAGATCAAGAATAACCTCGTAGTAGCTTTCTTTTTTATCTATTACGGCTAGTTCATCGGAGGATTTTGCAGTTGCAACAGTTTTCTCTGCTTTTGAACTAATATCTCTGTATGAAAAGTCCGTTTTTTCATTTGTTGGAGCAAGTTCTTTGTATTCTTTAGTGATTCCAACCTCTTTAGGTACAGGTTTTTCAATTGAACAACCAACTGTCAATGTAATTGATATTGTTGCAGCTATACAAATAATATTTCTTAAATAAGAAAATTTCATTTTAAGTCTTTTCCTTTCGCCAACCGTTTTCTATGACCAATGCATTAAGAGGTTTCTCTCCCAAATATAAATACATTTTTCGATGTCCTTAAATATTATAACATTTTTTTCAAAACTTTTATAACATTTTTTAATTCAATTCTCTCTTTTTAAACCGATGTTTATAAAATGGACATAAAATACCATGGTTCTAGAATATGTACTTGTTTCAATATTAATATGTTGACAAGTGCTTTTTGCGCTTAAAACAATGCAATTTAATTAATCATCATAATCATCATAATAATCATTATAGTCATCATTTTTTTCTAAATAACCAGTACGTGGATCAATTTCGCCAAGATAATAAGATGGGTTTACACCAAAGAATCTCAACACATCAAAAATTATAAATATAAAAGCAAATGCAAAGACTAAGAGGGCAAAGTAAAAGTGTATTTTTACCCATACAATTAATCCTATTGCGGCAATAACTAAACCTATTGATAAAAATATATTTGATTTAAGAAATGAAAGAATAGGAGCAATAAGTCCCGTGTCTTCAATTTCTCTCTTTTTTAAACCGATGTTTACAAAGTGCTCATTATAAATACACATAAAGTCTCTTAATTCAGTATGATGAATATTAGAATCTGTACTTGAAATAAACTCATAACCACAGTTAGGACATTGTGCAAGAAATATTGGTTTTCCCTTTGTCTGAGGTATTATAGTTCCATCGTTCCAGCAGATAATATTACATTTGTTTGAGGAACTTTGTTTTTTATGAGCCTTTGTGAGACGACCGAGATATTCTTTTGCCAAATTATATGTATCATCCAAACAAAGTAATACTTCATCTAATGTTTGATAAGCTTTCATGTTGTTAAGAAAAGCTAAATGCTCATTTGAAACTTCATCCGGTACAAAGTTTTTTATAAATTCGTGGTATTTAAAAAGTTTTTTATGTGATTTTATTAAAAACGTTTCAATTTCTTTAGTAGTTAAAGATTCATAATCTTCTACATTTTTTTGTTTTTCTATATCAGATAGCATAATTTGAATACTATATACTGCGTTTTTTATTTCTGCTACTGTTTTGGTAGTGCTGTTTATATTTGAAAAATTTTGTCTTAAATAAGGTGAAAACTCAGTGTAATTCATAGCCCGATCAATGTAGGCCTTGCTCTGTGAGGTTAATTCAGTAGAATATACTCTTTCTGATATGTTTCGCATATTGCATATTGTTTTGTATACAAAGGCAAGGTAGTGAGATTTTTCATAATCCGTTGTTACTTTGTAATTTGATTCTTGTTTATTTTGATTGCTTTCTTCATGATTATAACTATTCAGAATAATATTGCCGAGCCCTAGATATATAGCTGCGATTTCCATTAATGAATCAATACCAAGGATTGATCCGTGAACTAATTGAATTTTATGGCTAAAAAGATAGTAGTGAGCTAATTTACGAGCTATAATACCTAATACTTCATTTTCGTTTTTTAAAAATGATTTGCTGAGAGTAATTATAATATTAGAGTGGGAAGTGGAAAGATTTCCACTAATGCCTATTGGTAAGTTGTCTAAATTTACCAATACTTTGTTAGGCAAATTTAAAAATATTGCAATCTCATTTGCTATAGAATTAATTTCATCTTTATCGGAAGTATTTTTGAAATTCAGTGTTTTTGGATCAAGCTGTTTTGGTGGGATTTTTTCGTTAAGCTCTTTTTCTAGTAATTCGAGATTATCAAGGAAATGTCCTATAGATTTTATAACTGTTTCTTTAGCTATATCATCTTCAATAATGTCTTCGCATAGAACAAGATTTAAATTATGAGCCATATTTTCACCTTTTTTAAATATTTTAATACGAAAGCTTAATCCAATTATACCACAAAGAGGAGATTTATAAAAGTAAAGTGATTTTTAGATTTTTTAAGTTGTATTTTGTAAAAGTCTATATTATAGGATTAGATGTTTAACAATATTTATTATATTTACTATGAATAGTAAAGTTACAGATAGAACAAATGCTATTATTAAATACTTCTTAATACCTTTAGAATTTTTTATTGGATTAATAAAAATAGATATAAAAAATACAATAAGATATATTAACATTATAACGCCATAAAATAGATTAAACAAAGTTTCATCTATTGGGAAAACATGTATATTTGAAAAAATAAAATATGTTATTAATAAAACAAATAAAATTATATAAATAAAATATTTTTTTAGCTTAAAATAATTTTTCAATATAACACCTTCTTAAAGAATTAATTATTGCAAGTGCTTAGAGATAATAGGGTGCGATTAACCTTTTTATAATAAATTATGGAAGGAACATCTGCGTAGAGGCTTAGAGAATGTAAACTTACCGAGTGTCGAATTTTATTCGATTCTTTGTAAGGGATAACAATAAAATTACTTACTATTCTCATAATGCTAAAACATTATCAAATCAAGTTTTTTCGTTATCCCAGTGTTGAAACTTATATTCTAAATCGTACCTAAGTTTACATTCTCTTAACTTCAACATTTTGTGGAGGAAAAAAACTTCATACTAATTATAATTTCTTTAATATCATTGCTGTCCTGCTTGGTGAGTAGATTGAAAACCCTGTAAAGTCGTTGTTCATATTAAGTCTATGTGTTTCATAAACTACATCATGAGATATACGGCCATGACCACCAAACATTGGATCATCGGTGTCAAGAATTACCTGAAAACTGGCATCTTGATGAATAGGAAGCTCAAAGTCGGGATATGACTCTGTTGGATGAAAATTAAATATAAATATAAAGTCTTTTTTTCTAAAGGCAATTAATTTCCTATCTTGATCTATCCAAAGACATTGGGGCATATTTCCAACAAGATCTTCATCGGACATAAAATTAACCATGGCTCTATCAAATTGATTTAAGTCATAGTATCTAAGGTAGGGACTGTCTGCAAGAGTCCATTGTCTTCTACAATGCTTAAAACTCCATTCGTTACCATGCCTTGGAAAGTCAATCCATTCAGGATGACCGAACTCATTTCCCATGAAATTTAAATAGCCTTCTGCCCCAAGGGAGATAGTTATAAGCCTACCCATTTTATGCAAAGCAATTGCACGTTCAATCTCTAAATTCTGGCTTTCCTTGTTCATATGCCAGTACATTTCTTTGTCTGCCATTCTAAAAATAAAAGTTTTATCACCAACTAAGGCCTGGTCATGGGATTCTACATATCCTATGCGTTTTTCCATATAACGGCTTGTGGATAGCTCATGATATAGTGCCTGCATATCCCAGTCATAATCATTGAGTTTTAAAGTATTAACCCAAAAATCTGGCATGCCCATAGCTAATCTGTAATCAAAACCAATTCCACCATACTCAACGGGAAGGCACATTCCAGGCATTCCACTCATGTCTTCTGCAATGGAAATAGAGTTTGGTTTTATTTCTTTGATAAGTTCATTGGCAAACTGAAGGTAAGTTACTGCTTCAACGTTCGTATTCATGCTGAAGTACTTATTATAATTATCAAATGCAGTGCCTAAACCATGGTCATGGTATATCATTGAGGTTATACCGTCGAAGCGGAAACCGTCAAGATGGTATTCTTCAATCCAGAACTTGATGTTGGACAACAAAAAGTGCATTACTTCATGTTTGCCGTAATTAAAGAGCTTAGAATCCCATACATGATGGGTACCTTGCCCTCCGCTGTGGAAGAATTGATGATCGGTACCGTCAAATTCATTTATACCCTCTGCGAAATTTTTAGCAGCATGGGAGTGTACGATATCCATAAGAACAGCAATTCCCATTTCATGAGCTTTATTTATAAGAGATTTGAGGTCCTCTGGTGTACCAAACCAGGAAGATGCGGCAAAGAAATTGGTAACATGGTAACCAAAAGAAGCGTAATAGGGATGCTCCATAACAGCCATAATTTGAACAGTATTATAGCCTAAATCTTTTATTCTAGGCAGCATATTATCTTCAAATTCTTTATAAGTGCCTACATCACATTTTTCCTGAGCCATTCCAATATGAGTCTCATAAATCAAAGGCGCTTTTTCTGTGTTAACTTGATATTTGGAATCTGTCCAATTGAAAGAGTTTTCAGGTTCCCATATTTGTCCGCTGAAATTATGATTTTCAGGGTCTTGTATTACTCTTTTTATATAAAGTGGAATGCGATCATTTGCCTTCCCTTGACTTTTTATATGTACCTTGACAAGGGATTTATGGGTTAGTGCGTTTTTACCTGGGAGAAATATTTCCCAAACACCATTGTCCTTTCTTGTAAGGGGGTGAGATTCACGGTTCCAATTGTTAAAATCTCCTATAAGGAACAAAGCATCTGCTGCAGGTGCCCACTCCCGATAATACCAACCGTCTTCTGTTTGATGAAAACCAAAATAAATATGACCATTTGCAAAATCCTTAAAATTTTGATATCCACCAAGAAGTGCTTTTTTTACACCATAATAACGTTTCATTCTTTCTTCTAAGTCGTGCCTGTGAGGCTCCAACCAAGGATCGATTTCCAGAATTTTAAGTGTAGTTTCTGAGTTTAAAGCATTTGTCATAAGTATCGTCTCCTATTTGGTATTTTTATTTTGCGGACCGTTAGTGATAATTCTATACTTTTCATGAAATTTTCCTTGTTTCTCGAGAATTCTTCTATATTTGCCTGCTTAGGGACTTTTAAAAAATACATATTCAATATTCTAGTTAAAAAACCCATTATGGAAGTTTTTAAGCTTACAAGTATAATAGTATTATTTTGCTATGCAATAAATGTCAATCGAGTTTTTTGAAACTCCGGTTGATCAGTTGTTTTTAGTTATACCTTAGTTCAAATTCTAGAAAAAATGAACTTGAGTCTAGTATAATAGACAATGGATATTTTTAATACCTATTGTTTAATATATGCCAGTTTTTTCAACATGTCAAGGTGTTAATAGAAGAATAATATGAATTGATGAACACTTGAAAATATTGATCACCAATGATAAAATTAATCTGTTTTTATGCGGTTTGTTGTTATAAACATATGGTCGCATTTTATATGAATTTGCTTATGAATGTAAGATTTACGATTTATGGGCAAAGAAAGGGTGTTAGAAAAATGGCAATTACTGATTTTCTTGAAAAAAATGCAAAGCTTTATCCATCGGAGATTAGTTTGGTTGAAATAAATCCTGCCAATCAACCGGATCATACAGTTACTTGGCGAGAATATAATTTAATTGAGACAAGTCCTACCGAAAAATACCGTCGTGAAATGACTTGGAAGGAATTCGATATAAAAGCGAACCGTTTTGCGAATCTTTTACTCACTCGAGGAATAAAGAAGGGTGACAAAGTTGCAATATTGCTTATGAATTGTTTAGAATGGCTTCCTATATATTTTGGCATTTTGAAAACAGGAGCATTGGCTGTACCTATGAATTACCGTTATACAGCTGAGGAAATAAAATATTGTATCGAATTAGCAGAGGCTGATACTCTGATATTTGGGCCTGAATTTATAGGACGTGTGGAGCAGGTGTTTGACCATCTCCATGGTGTTAAGACGTTTTTCTATGTTGGAGAGAACAGACCTACTTTTGCGGATAGCTATGACAAACTTGTTTCTTATTGCTCTTCTACGGCGCCTGCCGTCGAACTCAAAGATGATGACGATGCGGCAATATATTTTTCTTCAGGTACAACAGGATTTCCAAAGGCGATTTTACATTCTCATAGTGCACTTATCTCCTCTTGTATTACAGAGCAGAATCATCATTCGCAGAGTAGAGAAGACGTGTTTTTGTGTATTCCACCCCTCTATCATACCGGCGCTAAAATGCACTGGTTTGGAAGTTTGTTGTCCGGCAGCAGAGCTGTTATCCTAAGAGGTGTAAAGCCAGAGTGGGTTATGCAGGCGGTATCAGAGGAAAAGGCTACTATTGTTTGGCTGCTCGTGCCATGGGTACAGGACATTTTGGATGCTATCGATCGTGGGGATATTAAACTTAAGGATTATAGAATAGAGCAGTGGAGACTTATGCATATTGGTGCACAACCTGTACCTCCAAGTCTTATTCGAAGATGGAAACAGGTATTTGAGAATCATCAATATGACACCAATTACGGCCTTAGCGAGTCCATAGGACCTGGTTGTGTTCATCTTGGGGTGGAAAATATTCACAAGGTTGGTTCAATCGGAAAAGCGGGATATTTATGGGAAACTGCTATTGTCAAAGAGAACGGTGAATTTGTAGCACCCGGAGAAGTCGGTGAATTAATTGTCAAAGGTCCCGGTGTGATGAAATGTTATTATAATAATCCAAAGGCAACGGAAGAAATACTAAAAGACGGTTGGTTGTATACTGGTGATGTTGCACGTACTGATGAAGATGGTTTTATATATTTGGTTGATCGTAAAAAGGATGTTATTATTTCCGGTGGAGAGAATATATATCCTGTACAAATAGAAGATTTTCTACGTGCACACGATTCTATAAAAGATGTAGCTGTAATAGGCCTTCCCGATGAGAGATTAGGTGAAATTTCAGCGGCAATAATTGAGTTGAAAAAAGGTGCAGCTTGCACTGAAGAAGAAATAAATGAGTTTTGCAAAGAACTGCCGCGTTACAAGCGTCCACGTAAAATAATTTTTGCCGAAGTTCCAAGAAATCCTACCGGCAAAATTGAGAAGCCAAAACTTCGTGAAATGTATTGTGGTAAAAGGCTTGTCGAAGCACAGACAACCAAATGATTTTTTTGATTTAACGAATAGAGGTTTTGTTAAGTATGGAGGTTACAGGTTAAAGTCTGTAGCCTTTTTTCTTGAAGCAGAGGAATTTTTAAAACACTTAGAAAAGGTAAAATACAATAATGAAAAAGCAACACCAATAAACTAGTGAGTAGAAACCTAATTAAAAGTAGAACCTGTTTTAGTGTCAAATGACGTAATTCTTAGACGTGAGCATTAGAAGCTGTAGCCGAAGGCTTGATAATTTGAAGCAAAAATGCCAAGGACGGCATTTTTAGCGTATAGGACAGGATGTCCTTAATACGCGGCGAAAAATTATCAAGCCAAGGCTTACAGATTCTATGCGAAGGTCTTCGAATGGAGTCATTTGACACTAAAACGAGGTAGGTACAACTATAATATTAGTTTATAAATACCCCCTATAACCAATTTGTACCCCTTAACTTAAAAGTTTTAAAGTTACAAGCCAAGAAAACTTTCTCGCTTGAAAGGAGATATTAATGAATAAAGTTGTGCTGATACCTGATTCATTTAAAGGTACATTGAGCTCTAAAAAAGTATGTGAAATAATGGAGAGAAAGGTAAAAGAACATTTCCCTCACTGTGAAGTTATTTCAATACCTGTAGCTGATGGTGGAGAAGGAAGTGTTGATTGCTTTTTGACTGCTATTGGAGGAGAAAAGATTGGTGTAAAAGTAAAAAATCCATATTTTGAAGACATTGAAGCATTCTATGGACTAATAGACAATGGAAAAACTGCAATAATTGAAATGGCTGCCTGTTCGGGTTTGTCCCTTGTTGAAAACAGAAAGGATCCTAGCAAAACTACTACCTATGGAGTTGGGCAATTAATTCTTGACGCTTCAAAAAGAGGTGTAAAAAATATAATAGTTGGACTTGGTGGAAGCTGTACAAATGATGGTGGTTGCGGTGCTGCTGCTGCAATGGGAATCAAGTTTTACAATTCAAAAGGGAATTTGTTTATTCCCACTGGTGGAACACTGCAGGAAATTGATAGCATTGATATGTCAGACAGAGAGAAAATTCTAAACGGCATAGAAATTGTTTCAATGTGTGATATAGATAATCCAATGTATGGGATTAACGGTGCCTCTCATGTATTCGCACCACAGAAAGGAGCAGATCGAGAAACAGTACTATATCTAGATAATGGACTTAGGCACCTTTCAAATATTATTGAAAAATACTTGAATAAAGATTTAGCACAAGTACCTGGAACTGGAGCAGCTGGCGCTATGGGTGCAGGAATGATTGCTTTTTTTGATTCGAAACTCCAAATGGGTATAGAAACTGTTTTAGATGTAGTGAAATTTAATTCTGTGGCATCTAATGCAGATATGGTATTTACCGGTGAAGGAAAGATTGATTGCCAAAGTTTGAGGGGAAAGGTAGTAATAGGAGTGGCAAAAAGGGCTAAGAAATTAAATGTCCCTGTCATAGTTATATCAGGTGGTGCAGATTTAGATATAGATAAAGCATATAATTTAGGAGTAACTTCTGTTTTTACAATCAACAGATTACCAGAAGACTTTGAGATAAGTAGATCAAAGAGTGTAGAAAATTTATCTTTTACTGTAGATAATATTGTCCGTTTAATTAAAAAAATGAAGGAGTAAGTCCATGTTATTAGGCAAAATCAAATAAATAACTGAGCAACTGGAGTTTCAAAAAATTCGATGCCATTTTTTGCATAGCAAAATAATGTTCCTATGATTGGAAGCTTAAAAGCTTCCATGATAGGCTTTGTAACAGAAATAATGAATAGGTATTTTTTTGAAACTCCCTAACTATTCTATTTGTAATAAAGTCCAGCAAGTTTCATTTGCTTTGTAAAGGTGATTGTAAAGGTAAATGTTTTTATTTCATATTTTGCTTTTGCTACGACAACAGCAAATTCCTCTTCGCTTGATTTATTTGTTGCTCCACCTATACTCATATCTCCTGTTTTTTCGAACGTACCCCCTTCGTCAATGGCTTCATAAATTTTTTGAAATACATCATCGGTAAGGGCTTCTTTCATTTGCACAGTACACAATTCTTTTATACCTTCTGTATCGTTAGAGTTGATAAGGGAAATTACCTTCTCCGTAGCCTTTTTTACTTCATCTTCGTCAAAATCACTTGATAATTTTTGACTGCTGCAACCGCTAAAAAATGAAAGGCATAATACAGACACAAGTACTAAAAGACAAAAGGATTTAAATTTTAATTTCTTCATTACATTGCCTCCTTGTATAATTTTTTAGAATTAAAAGAATAAAAAATCATCAAAACATCTATCAATACTAATGATCCCTCAATCAATAATACCGAATTTGGGTAAGGTGATAAAAGGGGAATCAATGAATCTACAAGTCCATGGATTATTATAGCTATTAACAGATATAGTAATCTTCTATTCTTTTGAAATCCATTCCAAACAATAATTGATAAATTCACGTGCAGTATAATTGCTAAAATTCTTTCAAAAGCTGCCAAACCCAACTGTGAAATAGGTACCATTGATAAAGCCGGCAATAAAAGTATTAGTGCCTCAGCAATGCCATGACCCAACCCAAAAATAATTGGTTGTGAAAAACTACACTTACTTGGTCGGATTAAAAACTGTTTAAATAAAAAACGAAAACTTTCCTCAAAAACTCCTGCCGATAATGCAATTAAAACACCAATCAGCAAGGGATTTAGGTTGTATGCAAGCATAAATTTCGTTGAATTTTGCATATGTTGAAGAATGGGTAATCTTAACAATGGTTGTGATATTATAAAACAAGCTGCACCTAAAAAAAAGCATATAATATTTTTTAGCATTAGATCAATCACCATCATTTCTTTAAATTTCAACCACTCTTCTCTAACCTTGTATAATTGTATCATTTTTACAGATTAAGTCAATAAAAAAAGAGATTACAAAATAGACATCAAAGATTAAGGCTACAATCAAAGATTAAATAAATATTAATATTTCCACAAAGGTGTTGCAAATATGTTATTATATATGTAAAAATATACTATGTGTTTTTGTATTGATTAAGGTGAGGTCTAAAAATCAACTGGTCAATTGGAGTTTTAAAAAAATTGAAACTCCCTAAAACAATGTATTGAAAGTGTAAATTTATAAATGTTTAGAATATAATGTTTATAATATATAAAAATGATTTAGGAGTAAGGTAATGGATATTGATAAGAAATTAATCGCTGATGCGAAAAAGCATTATGAAAGGCTAATACAAATTTGTGAAAGGATAGATAAAAGAGGTTATTGGCAAGAAGTACATTCTATAAATCAAAACGCCGAGCAGCATATTCAATCACTTTTTCTTGAAATTCTTGAAAAAGAGGTTGGAATTGATGATGAGGAACTGTATTTTATAAATACTATTTTGGGTAAGAATTACTCTAAAGGAAAACTTGCATGTGAGCATGCAAGGCTTAATGGCAGACCGCTTATACAGGTTCCAATTTATTTAACTTCGTGTATAAAAATGGATTTGTTTGATGAAACATCCTGTTCTTATGAGCTTATAGATTGTATTAAAAATCTTGGTATGGCATTGATGATATCAGACCATAATTTTTCTGAAAAAGAATGTGAATTTATAAATGCTTATATTTTATGTATTACAGAACTTGTTGAGAGATTTGGTATCAAAAAGAATGTCTCTAATAATTGGAACAAAAATTTTGAGAAAAAGGCACAAGAAAATGATACCAGCTGCGGTGCGTATTGCACAAAAAATAAAGATTCGGATAGTGCAATCCAAGATATATTGACAGAACTTGATAATATGACAGGACTTGAGAAAGTAAAAAGTGAAGTGAAAGCGCTGGTGGACTTAATAAAGGTAAGAAAAATAAGAGCTCAAAGAGGGCTTCCTATAGTGCCTATGAGTTTTCATTTGGTGTTTACGGGAAATCCAGGTACAGGAAAAACAACTGTAGCGAGGTTGATTTCTAAGCTTTATAATCAACTAGGATTGTTGCCTACTGATAATGTAGTTGAAGTGGATAGATCAGGATTAATAGCAGGTTACGTCGGTCAGACAGCGTCTAAGGTTCAGGAGGTAATAAACAAAGCCTTAGGTGGAGTGCTTTTTATTGATGAGGCCTATTCTCTTATAAGTGAAAGCAGTGAAAGCGACTTTGGATATGAGGCAGTGAGCACACTTTTAAAGGGCATGGAGGACAATAGGGATAAGCTTATTGTCATAGCTGCAGGTTATGAAAATGAGATGAAACGTTTTATTGATTCAAATCCCGGATTGAAATCAAGGTTTAGTAAGTGTATCCATTTTGAGGATTACACTCCGCAGCAGATGTTAAAGATATTAAAAGATATGTGTAATGCTTCAGGATATGAAATATGTGCAAGATCAGAGGATTTTGCCATCGATTATTTTTATAAAAAGCAAAGTGAAGATGCTATTGGCTTTGGAAATGGAAGAGGTGTCAGAAATTTCTTTGAGCGGTCGATATCTAGGCAGGCCAGCCGAATTGTAAAAATAGAGGAACTAGATGATTCGGAGCTAGCGATGCTAAAAATAGAGGACTTTGCTATGTGATCGAATAGCAAGTGAAAATATGTATTCTGTTTTAAGAGATAATATAACTATAGATGAAGCAATAAATAATATTAGAGATGAAATTGAGAAAATCAGTAAAACGGATATTATGGGGAGAGGTTAAATAACTTGAATTTAGTTTTTCATACTATTACGGCAGTATCTACATCATCAATTTTTTTAAGAAGGATGTCAAAAAGTGGATTACTAAAAAAGGAAATGTTATTTGCTTTTAGTACTAATTTAGTTCTTCATGCAATTGAAGATTTGGTTCCACATAGATATCCTTTTACGCTTACTGTTGATTTAATAATGTCTTTTATTATTTCTATTTTATTATTATTAATACAAAAGAAAAAAGGCTCTAGATGTATTGTTATTTTTAGTTTAATAGGTGCATTAGTACCAGATATAATAGATAAGGGACTATTAGGGATTTTTTTCCATAGTAGGAGGTATATATTTTTTTGGCATAATCCTTATATAATAAATTTTAGTTATAATTTTTTTAAATTTGGAGGTAAGATAAATATACAAGATGCTATTATTATATTTCAGAGTATGGTAATATTATTATCAATAGTAATTTTGATAGCTAATTTAAAATTTGTTTTAAATCGAGAGTAGAAACTGAATTCCAGTTGTCTATAACATTAAGCCCTTCATGAATTTCAATTCTTAATTCCTTTGACCTTAGATATTCACAAAGAAAAATAGTTTTTATGGCTTTACCCAGTTCCATAAATGCAAGATAAGTAGGATGTTTAATTTCATTATTTCTTTGAAATCTTTTCATAATGGCTTCGGCTTCAGCGGTTCCAAGACGTAAAGCGGTAGCATACTTAACCATCTGGTTATACTGCTGTCTTATAAGTTCCCAATTAATATTTTTTGATAATATAGGATGCAAATTTGAATACATGTCTGATGTGCCAGCATCAGGACGGTATAATTTTGCTTTTCCGATATTCTTTAGTCGAGGCATCAAGTTAAACCCCAGGAGATGACAGAATGCAAAGGCAACTTCGCTTTGTATCAACAAAGTTCTTTTCAATTTCCATATCAGTACAGAGCTTTAATAGTCCTTCTATAATGGCTGAAACTTCTGACGATGAACAGGTTTTTAACTGTGAATATTTACAGGCTGAATTTTTTTTAACATGCCAATATATCATTATTCCACGTCCGCGATAACGAACATGCCATTCCGTCATTAGGTTCTGATCTTAGTAAAAGAGAACTTAGTCGAGCTTTTACAGTATTTCTGATAGGAATTTTAGTATCAGGTGGAAGTTGGATAGGTTTTGTAGATTTAGGTAATAGAGTTATAGTTGCTCCTGTAAATGATACAATTATAGAGGATAATAAGCAACAATGGAGTGAACAAAATGTCTAGACAGATACTCAAACAGACACCCAAACAGAGATCCAAATAGACACTTAACACACCCAAGAAAACGATTAAAGGTAGAACTGTTTTACTGTGAAACCATGCAATTGCTTAATGGTGGTTTAGTAGTATTAAAAAGGTCAAAGTAATGGTTTTGACTTTTTGAGTAACTAAAGGATTAAAAATAACTATAAAGCATATACAAGAAAAAAGTTTGTGAAAAGACAGATTTTTGGACTGATTGTATAAAAAATGGTAAAAGTGCACGAAATTTTAAATAAATTGTTGAAATCAAAAGAATGTGTAAGCATACAAGATGTATTTTTTTTTTTTTTAAAGTTTTACATAATTGAGTTTTTTAATCATATTTGTTATCTTGTATATGCACATAATTACATAAAATATCAGTTTTATTCTTAGTGGCAATTATTTACACAATTGTTTAGAAAAATGTTTGTTTAGATTAAGGGGGTGTACGGATGTCCTGTTTATTGCAGGATACCCTAGCCATAGAGATTGCTATGCGGGTTATGTGATCACAAAATTATTTTGAGAGAGGAAGTGTGTAGTATGAAGAAATTTTCATTTATGATGGGTTTATTGGTATCAGTTTTTGTATTTGGTTCTATTACATCTTTTGCAATGGATATTAGTTTTGATATTGACAGGAGCGATGGTGTAGTGTGGGTTGCGTCAAACACAAAAGATTTATCGGGTAGTCAGTTTATGATATCTAATTTGGACACATCTTACAGTAACTTCGTTGAGGATTCTGACGTCATTGGATTTAAGGTCAAGAACCCTGCGGGCACGGTTTCATATTCTGGCTATCATACCTTTAGTAAGTTTGTCTATCGGTATAACTTGACGTATACCACAACGCCTGCTATGAATTCAAGTTTGCGACTAAACAGTCAGATAGACAGTCAAGGTTTGTATGATAACATCAGGTACGATGGGGAATGGATTTCATAAGCTCATATGAGCTTATGGGGAGGCTGCTATACCCGCTAGCGGTTTCCTCATTTACATATTAGCTGTTTAAACTAAGATATGAACAACTAAGGAGCGAAATGATATGATGAGTTTCAAAAATAATACATGTTTTCTGGTAAGTTTCCTGATAATAATTAGTTTGACGGCATGCGCACCGGAAGACCCGAATGAGGTAATAGTTAATCCAACACAGGAATTAGGGCAAACCGATGTACCTACGGGAACAGAAAGGAATATATCTAATAATAGTACTATAGAATCTCTTTTACTAGGTACGCCCAGCCATATCAGCAAAGTCTTTAGTGGAGATTTTGCTGTAGAAGCGGACGTGCATGTTCCTAATGTCAAAAAAGCAGATATATTACTTGCTGAATATATGCACTTTGATGAAGAAAAGCTATTATCAATTTTTTATAAAGGGAAAAAACCTCAAAGGAACTTAACCAGCTATGATGATACCATAATGTACAGAGATGATAGTTCATACCTTAATATTAATAAAGGTTTTATCGCATACGTTACACAGGATTTTGAATATGTTAAGTTTCCAACTGATTCCTTTGTTGCAGCAAGTGATATTTTTTCTGCTAATAGAGGGTTTGGTGATGTATATACGCAGGAGAATTTAGGGTTTATGACTAGATCGAAAGCATTAGAGGCTGTTTCTAGTGTTTTAGCGGAATTATCTCTGGATATAATTGATGATGTTGAAATTTACGCCATTGATTCTTTAACAATGCAAACGCAGCAGGAGGAAAAAATCCAAAGGGAGATTGATAAGCAAAAAAACGCAGGTATTTCTCCCATACAGAACCCAACGGAAGGGTATCAAACGAAAAGCGCATTTACACAGGAGGATGATTTTTATATCCTTTTTTTTAAGATCGCTCAAAACAATATACCTATTACACAAAAATCATATATGATTCAGGCAAATGAACGGGCTCTTAATGGGTCAATTGCCAGAGTATCTTTCTCTCAAAAGGGCATTATTCATTTGTATTTTAATGGGATTTATCAACAGCAAGGCGTTTCGGAATCTCCAAGTATGCTCATCCCCGTGGAAGAAGCACTCCAAAAAGCTTATAAAAAACACAACTCCATTATATCTACGGACAAAGCAACAGTCACGGCAATCGATTTGGAATATGTGCCAGTTCCCTATAATAGTAACTATGATGAAGTAAAGCTTACTCCCGCGTGGTGCCTGACTTTGGCTTATAAAAGAAACAAGACTTCAAATAAGCCTTTGAAGGATGGAAAACAAGATTCGCAATCTAGTGTAAGTCACCGAGTAATATTTATTAACGCCGTTACAGGTGAAGAAATTCAGTAAGAAAGGGGAGTGCTACCATCAAAAATTTTATAACAATACTAAAAACGGATTTTTACCGTGCGTTTTTTTCCCGCGGCTTTGTGATTGGAATTTTATCTACGATTGTCATATTTTATTTTGGCTCAGTCGGAATGATATCACATAATGTCTCTGCGGTTGCTGCTTTTAATAACACGTTTAAGTATAATAATATTTCCAAGCTACTTATTCTGAGTGCTACCTTTGCATACGCTGCAGGTTTTTGTATAGACTGGCAAACAAAGTTTGTTTATTCCATAATTATAAGAAGTGAAAAGACAGCTTATACACTATCCAAATGCATCTCTGTTGCTGTTGCGGGCGGGTTGGCTGTAGCCATTGGCGCAGCTGTATTTATTGGCTATGTATGCGTAAGGCAGCCAATCATATTGCCTGAGGCCATTGAAATAGAAATGGAATTTTCCAATCAAGCCTTTGGCGATTTGCTTGTGAATGGGAAGGCGGCTTTATTCTTCCTGTCATATCTTTATATCATATTTTTGCAAGCTTTTTTCTTCTCATCGCTAGGACTTATGGTATCGAGTTATATGCCAAATAGGTATGTTGCATATATTTCCCCTTTTGTCCTGAGCTTTGTGCTAAACCAAATTGCAAATGTTTTTGCTCTGCCCATATGGTTAGACCCCGCGAAGCTTGCCACTGCAAGGGTGTTTGGTGTTGCAGCATCCACAATACTTTGGATGGCGACAGCAACCTTTCTTTTGTTTACCATTATCTGTGACATCTTATTTATCCATACCGCGAAAAGGAGGATTGCCAATGGTTAAAAAAATATTCTGTATCGCAATGTATTCCATCCGGCAATGGATAACAAATCCGCGAATTATCTGTCTCTTTGTTTTAATGAGTGTATTTGTATGGAATGATTTGGAGGTGATTGGAGACCTCACCGATAGGACAGGGATAAGAACCAATCCCCTTATTTTTCCCTTTTTCTCCAACAATCCTGTCAAGCAGCTGATATTACTTGCCGGTATTATATTTTTGTTTTCTGATGCGCCCTTTATTAATAAGAATCAGCCCTATATCATCATTAGAAGTAAACGTATATCTTGGGTGCTGGGTCAAATATTGTATATCGTCATGGCTAGTGCTATTTACTTCTTGTTCTTAATGTTGGTTTCCATATTAGTTTTGTTTCCATATGCAACATTCGCAACAAACGGGTGGGGGAAAATCATCCATACTTTGGCACAAACGAACGTGGGTTCGCAGATAAAATTGCAATTTGGTATTACGAAGGAAATAACAACTTTTTACTCCCCATTTCAAGCGTTTGGTCTTAGCTTTCTATTGAATTGGGGTGTAGCGTGTTTTTTAGGATTGGTCCTGTTTGTAATCAATTTGAAATTTAATCGTATGCTTGGCTTGGTTGCTGGGGGTGTGATTCTGTTTTTTGACTTACTTGTAACAAACATGCTTCCTCCTACATTTTATCATTTCTCACCTGTGTCGCTTTCAAGGTTGAGCGTTTTAGACCCAATGGGTGTTTCAATGTTTCCTAAAATGGCTTATCCATTCGTTTTTTTTAGTGTAAGTATTGTTGTTTTATCTGCTTTACTAGTTTTGAGTATTAAAAAAATACCTATAGAGATTACATCAGAATTGTAAGGAGGTATATTATGTCTATAAATATAATCACTGTTACCGATGTGAGTAAACACTTTAAAGAGGGAACTGCACTAAAGGATGTGACGGTTGCATTTGAGAAGGGAAAAATTCACGGTATCATTGGACGCAACGGATCAGGCAAAACGGTGCTTTTCAAATGCATTTGCGGGTTTATACCTCCATCTGCCGGAGAAATAGTTGTCAACGGCAAAAGAATAGGAAAAGATACGGATATTCCGGATAATGTTGGAATAATTATTGAGGCACCAAGTTTTCTTCCGAATTACAGCGGGTATGGAAATTTACGTTTGCTTGCCTCTATTAATCATAAAATAAAAAAAGATGCAATACATACCGCCATAACAAAAGTAGGGCTTGAGCCTGACAGTAAAAAGCATGTTAGAAAATATTCTATGGGAATGCGTCAGCGCCTGGGGATTGCACAAGCCATCATGGAAGATCCGGAAATTCTGATTTTCGACGAACCTATGAATGGATTAGACCATGCTGGTGTGAGGGAAATTCGCGATATATTAAAAGACTTAAGGGACGAAGGAAAAACTATAATTTTAGCAAGTCATAATTCTGAAGACATCCAGGAGCTTTGTGATACCGTTTGTGAGATGGATGCGGGGATACTAAAAGTAAAACATGGATAAAACAAAGCGCTTACCTTTGCTGCCAGAGAAATTATGGTAGAGTATTAATTTTGTCATGGTTGGGATTTGCTATCAAGTTGTTATGAAGGAAGATTAATATACTATCATAATTATTTTATAATTAAAGTGTAAAATAGAGGACTTTGCTATGTAAGTGAGAAAGCAAAACAAAGATTCCACAAAGAAAAGCATAATCAACAGCAATAGAGACATGATGTCAACTCTATTGCTGTTTGCTTATGCTTTTATGATTAATCCATGAGAAGTAAAATATTCTTTGATTCACAATAGTGTAATAAAAGCAGGGTTTTACAAATAAAAATATATAGAGTTGTGAGTTTGTATTAAGTATAGAAAAAACGTTAAATAAAAGGAATGCTAATAAAAAAATGACAGTAACATTAAGTTTTTTTTTAAGTGAGTTAGTGAAAAATACAGCTTTAATCATAACGACACTATTAACATTAGCAGTTGTGTTAGTTAATGGTTGGACAGATGCTCCTAATGCAATTGCTACTGTTGTATCTACAAGATCCATAAAACCAAAATCAGCTATTTTTTTAGCAGCTTTTTTTAATTTCTTGGGTGTTTTAGTTATGACTATGATAAATTCTGAGGTGGCACAGACGGTATACAATATGGTTGATTTTGCAGGGGATTCTTATATAGCTCTTGTAGCATTATGTGCATCCCTTTTTGCTATCGTTCTTTGGGCTACGGCAGCTTGGTGGTTTAAAATTCCAACAAGTGAAAGCCATGCCCTGATTGCGGGAATAAGTGGTGCTGCTATTGCCGTTCAGGGAGGTATTAGTGGCATTAACTTTAATGAATGGGTTAAGGTTCTTTATGGATTGGTACTATCTATTGTATTGGGTTTTGTAATGGGATGGGGTATTGTAAAGATAGTGGTGGTTTTGTTTGGAGGGTTTAGCAGGCTCAAAGTACATAACTTTTTTAAGAATGCTCAAATACTTAGTGGTACTGGAATGGCTTTTATGCATGGCGCACAGGATGGACAGAAATTTATGGCAGTGTTTATGTTAGGGATGTTTCTTGCAAAGGGACAAAGTAAAGTGGTATCATTTCAGATTCCATTATGGCTTATTGTGCTTTGCTCAAGCACAATGGCTTTTGGTACTTCAATTGGGGGATATCGTATAATAAAAGCAGTAGGAATGGATATGGTAAAACTCGAAAGATATCAAGGGTTTTCAGCTGATTTTGCAGGGGTTATTTGTTTGCTTATTGCATCTGTCTCAGGATTGCCTGTTAGTACCACCCATACAAAAACTACAGCTATAATGGGTGTTGGAGCAGCAAAGCGGATATCGTCTGTAAACTGGAGAATTGTCACAGAAATGGTATCGGCATGGTTTTTAACATTTCCAGGATGTGGAGGCATAGGTTTTTTAATGGCATTACTATTTATGAAAATCTTCTAAGGAGAGCCACGGCATACACATTCTATGCGAAGGTCTTCGAATGGAGATATTTAAACAGTAAAATGAGGCAGGTACAAGTTATATTTTAATCGTTCCTTAATCAAAAAAATATTTTATATAAGAGGTTATGAAAATATGGCTAAGAAAAAAGATGAATATTATTATGAAACTCTTGTTAAGTTAGTTGAATACTCTTGTAAAGAAGCAGATTTATTAAATCAGATTGTGACTGACTTCAAATCTGGTCGATTTTTGAGTAAAATGAAAGAAATGCACTATATTGGGCACGATGCGGATGAAGCAAGGTATACAATGATAAAAGAACTGATAAAGGAGTTTATTACACCCATCGAGAGGGAAGATATTTTGGAATTGGCAAATTCTATTGACAGTTTAACTGATGCGATTGAAGATGTTGCAATACATATGTATATGTACAATATTACTAGGATTCGTCCGTATGCTACAAATCTGGCGATAGTTGTTGTAAAGTGCTGTAACTCTCTTAAAATAGCAATGAGTGAATTTTATAATTTTAGGAAATCTAAGACGCTATTAAAATTAGTTTCTGAGGTTAACAAGATAAAAAAAGATGCTGATAAATTATATTCTGAGGCCATGAGAGATTTATATATAAAATGCTATGAGTTTAAAGAGGTATCAGCTTGGGAAGCTACTTTTTTACTTTTAGTAAAGTGTTGTAATGCTTGCACTGATGTTTCAAAAGTTATAGAGAGTGTTGTAATTAAAAATCTATGACGAGAGGTTAGGGGGGCAAATAATTGGTCAAATAGAGTTTTCCAAGATCCGATTTTATAGGTTGTGTAACTGAAATATTGAATATGTATTTTTTAAAATCCCCTTATACAGAATTTGGTTTATGATCCAAAGTTCATTATTGAAGTTTTTGAGCTTCCAATTATAGGGATATTATTTTGCCTTGTAGGGTGTACTTAATCATCGTGAACCATATTATTCCAATAACTAAAGCTCCGAGGCTAAGAGAATGTATAACTCGCTACGGGTCGAATCAAAACTCGCTAGGCGTAGAAAAGTGATTCGACTAGTCCTTCGCTTCGTTAACATTCTCTAAGCCTCTACGCAGATGTTATTTCCATAATATATATCACAATTAAAATATGCACCCTGCTTTGTAAAAAATGTTGATATTATAATTTTTTTGAGGTATAATTTGCTAGAACAAAAAGGAAGTTTATAAAGTTGTGGTTGCGTTTTTAGGCCAAATCAAAAAACTGATCAAATGGAGTTTCCAAAAAATCGATTTAATGGGCTTTGTAGTTGAAGTATTGAATATGTATTTCTTTGAAGCTCCCTAATTAGGTGGAGAGGATGTATACAAAATGGAAATAATTAAGGCGATAATTATTGGGATTATAGAAGGTATTACTGAGTGGTTGCCTATTAGCAGTACTGGGCATATGATTTTGGCGGATAGATTTATAAATCTTAAAATGTCTGAAGAATTTATGGAGATGTTTACTGTTGTGATTCAGCTTGGTGCTATATTAGCGGTTGTTCTATTGTATTGGGGCGAGTTATTTCCTGTATCCTTTGGCAAAAAAATCAAAGTGAAAACTGATACGGTTTCATTATGGATGAAGGTGGTAGTTGCGGTTGTACCTGCAGCGGTCATAGGAATTCCCTTTGAAGATAAAATAGATGAGCTGTTTTATAATTATAAAGTGGTTATTGCTACATTAATCATTTATGGTGTTTTATTTGTACTTTTAGAAAATCGAAATAAGAATAAAAAGTCTTTGGTTAATAATTTTTCACAACTTAGTTATAGGACTGCATTAATGATAGGTGCTTTTCAGGTACTTTCACTTATTCCTGGTACTTCACGTTCAGGTGCAACTATTTTAGGAGCAATACTTATTGGTTGTTCAAGGGAAATAGCTGCAGAGTTTTCTTTCTTTTTGGCAGTGCCGGTTATGTTTGGAGCAAGTCTTATTAAGATAATGAAGTTTGGGTTTGTTTTTTCGAGTCAGGAGTTGATTATTCTTATTACAGGTATGATTGTAGCTTTTGTAGTTTCGATTTTGGCCATAAAGTTTCTTGTGGGATATATAAAGAAAAATGATTTTAAGGCTTTTGGCTATTATAGAATAGTGCTAGGTTTGATTTTGGTAGCTTATTTTTCACTTTTTACAGCATAGAAATCGACTAAGGGATAACGAAAAAATATCTTTCTATTCTCGTTATTTAGGTGTAGAAAATTCTTTGATCAAAATTTATAGTTTCAATTGATAATGAAGCTATAAAACTTCTAACATAGGAACATTGTCTTGAAAAGCAAAAGATTCAGGCAATGTTCTTTCTGCAATAAATCATAAAAGATTAATTCCACCCATACTCTAAGGGAGTTTCAAAAAAATACCTATTCATTATTTCTGTTACAAAGCCTATCATGGAAGCTTTTAAGCTTCCAATCATAGGAACATTATTTTGCTATGCAAAAAATGGCATCGAATTTTTGAAACTCCAGTTGCAAAGTTTTTATTTTAAATACCCTAAAAAGAATTTTAAGGGTATTTTAAGCACAATATTATATAGTAAGAGTACTGATGAAATATAAGTATGATAGATATATGCATATTACTTTTTTGAGTCAATATTAATTTTTTTGATATCTAAGAGTTTAAAAAAGCTTGTAATTAGGAATGTTAAATGTATGTTAAATGTATGTTAAATAGCAGTAAAAACCTATTTGTAAGAGTTGAGAATCTTGAAATAAATAGGTTGATTTGATATTATGGACAAGTGGTCTTAATCTGTATATAGACGAATGCTTTTGGAAAGCTACATAAACAGGATGTAAAATGATTATTTGTTAAAAACAAGCTCAAGATTTTTGCGTTTTGAAGTTAATAAATATTTTTAGATATATATAATTTTTTTAGGAGGGGTTATGATTGTCTTCAGAAATAGTTAATATGATTTTTGGTCTTCTTGGTGGACTTGTTGTATTTATTTATGGCATGAATCTTATGTCCGACGGACTGCAGAAGGCTGCTGGTGAACGTATGAGGAGGATACTCGAAATTCTTACCGGCAATCCCATTGTAGCAGTATTGGTAGGTGCTTTAGTTACGACACTTCTTCAAAGTAGTAGTGCTACTACGGTTATGGTAATAGGATTTGTTAGTGCAAGGCTGATGACCTTAAATCAGGCTATTGGCGTTATACTTGGAGCTAATATTGGTACGACAATAACTGCTCAGCTAGTAGCTTTTAAAGTTGGGCATTATGCTTATCCAATCGCAGCTATAGGTTTTATTCTTTTTTTCTTTTTCAAAAGAAATATTGTCAAGTATATAGGACAAACAATCTTTGCTTTCGGACTTTTATTTATGGGGCTTAATATCATGGGGGACGCCATGGAGCCACTTAAAAATAGCGAACAGTTTGCATTCTTTATGGCTAGATTGGCTGATTATCCTGTACTTGGACTTGTTATAGGTGCTATGTTTACAATGTTGGTTCAAAGTAGTAGTGCTTCTATAGCAGTGCTTCAGAAACTTTCAGAACAAGTAGGTAGTGATGGAGTTGCTCTAATAAGTCTAAAGACGGCTTTACCGATACTCTACGGAACTAATATAGGTACTACAATAACAGCATTACTTGCATCTATTGGAGCTAGAGTTAGTGCAAAGAGGGCGGCAATAGCCCACTCTATATTTAACATTACGGGTTCTATTGTATTTATGTTTTTTATCTCGGCATTTGCTAAATTTGTTAGCTTTATTTCACCGGGAGGTAATGAAGCGGAGTCTATGGCAAGGCAGATAGCACATGCACATACTTCATTCAATGTATTAAATACATTGATATGGTTGCCTTTTATATGGGTTTTAGCAAAAGTGGTTACATTCTTGGTTAGGGGAAATGAAGAGGATATTGAAAAAAGAGTACTGTATCTTGACAACAAAGTTTTGCACAACCCTGCTATAGCTATGGATCTTGCTACAAAAGAGTTGACAAGAATGGCTACTTTAGCACAGCAAATGATGCAATATGCCAAAAAGTCTTTTACTGAAGAAGATATGGACAAGGCCAAAAAAGCGCTTGAAATAGAAGATATTGTAGATATGTTACAAGATGAAATTGTAAATTATCTTTCTACCATGTTGTCTGAAGGTACTCTTACAGAACGTCAGTCGATAAGATTGTCAGGACTTATGCATATAGCTAATGATATTGAAAGAATGGGTGACCATTGTAAGAATGTAGTGGAATTTGCTATGCAAAAGTATAATGAAAAGATTCCTTTCTCAGAAAACGCTTTAGCAGATGTTAAAAAGACTTTTAGTGTACTAAATCAAATGGTAGATGATGCTATTCATTCCCTTCAAGATGAGGATACGGAACTTGCAAAGAAAGTTTTGTATGAGGAAAATGAGGTGGACAATCTTGAAAGTAAACTTCGTGTGAGACATTTAGAAAGGTTAAATTCAGGTTTGTGTAATCCTAAGTCTACAGTTATATTTATTGAACTTATACACAATCTTGAAAGGATAGGGGACCATTGCAATAATATTGCAGAAGCTGTTTTGCATGATAAGGAAGATAGACCGCTTCATAACGAACAAAAGTCTGTATAAAAGTAAATAAAAAATAATAAAAACTAAGGGACCTCGAGTCCCTTTTGTTTTCCTTTTTTCGAAAGAAGGAAAATCAGAATAAAAAACAATGGCGTTTTGAAGTTCCATTGTTTTTATTATATAAGATTTTAGAATTTGCACATTTATCACAATTTTATCCTTGACAATTTTTCAAAAATATGATTGAATTAAAGAGTGTTGAAAGCTCTGAATGGGCGAATTTATACACCCTGAAGGAGGTGCGGATAATGTTAAATGGTACAGTCAAATGGTTCAATGCTGGTAAGGGTTTTGGATTTATTGAAAGAGAAGATGGTGAAGATGTATTTGTTCACTTTTCGGCAATAAATGTTGATGGTTATAAAACTCTCGATGAAGGACAGAAAGTTCAGTTTGAGGTTGAAGACGGTCAACGTGGTTTACAAGCAAAGAACGTGACTCCTTGCTAAATTCAAATGACGGGAAAGCATAGCAATACTTATTGGAGTTGCTTTGCTTTCTGTTTGTGAGTTTCTAAAGCAAATAAAAGGCATCAGCTTATTTTCTGATGTCTTTTATTTGTTTTAGGTTGTTTTGTTTGACACTAAAACCTATTTAGAGTGCAACTTTAATGCTAGGTTATGAGATATTGAATATGTATTTTTTTAGCACCCCTAAAATAGTTGTTTATTTTTAAATCTTTAGTGGTATTAAGTATTATGTGATATAATTTAAGCTATTATGGATGCAAGTTTTATATGTAAACTTAAAGGTTATATTTTATCCATTAAAAAAACGAAAATAATTATAGGAGGTACACCATGAAGAGTTTGAAAGGAACTAAAACGGCAGAGAATTTAATGAAGGCATTTGCAGGAGAGTCGCAGGCTCGTAATAGGTATAATTTTTTTGCATCTGTTGCAGACAAGGAAGGTTTTAAACAAATAAAAAATATATTTATCGAAACTGCAGATAATGAAAAGGAACATGCAAAGAGATTTTATAAATTCTTAGTTGCAGGTTTAGATGGGGAACTTCCAGCTACTATAGAAATAACAGCTGATTTTCCTGTTGCCTATGCAACTACATTTGAGAACTTGAAAGCAGCGGCTGATGGTGAAAATGAGGAATGGTCAGATCTTTATCCAGAATTTGCAAAAGTTGCTGATGAAGAAGGATTTCCAGAGGTAGCAAATGCTTTTAGAATGATAGCTAAGGTTGAAAAGCATCATGAAGAAAGATATAAAAAGCTTGCTGATAATGTTGAAAAAGGTGTAGTATTTAAGAGAGGCGACAAAGTCGTTTGGAAGTGTACAAATTGTGGGTATATTCATGAAGCTAATGAGGCACCAGAACTATGTCCTGCGTGTGCACATCCAAAGGCATTCTTTGAGCTAAATTGCGAACCATACTAAGACATTGACAATATAAAATATTTAATAGTATAGGAATTTGCATTTTAAAAGTTCGCCCGAAGGGCGCTATGTTAAAGACACTATATAAATTTTAAGATAATACGCCGAAGAGAAATATATATTTCTCTTCGGCGTATTTTTTGTTACTGCCTAAAATGTTTTGTAAGAAAATTGCTTCAGCTTATGTTTTAAATCTTTTTAAGTAAAGGGTACAGCTTGGTAATAGTGCTAATTTATAAACTAGCATTAAGGTTGCACTTTGCCTTGTTTTACTGTCAAATGACTACATTTGAAGAGCTTTGCATAGAATTGTAAGCCTCGACTTAAAAATAAATGCTCGAAGCTATGGAAATTTTGGTCTATAATAAACCTTAAGAAAATTTTAATATTTATGTACAGTTATTTGTAAATTATGCCTGTTAATATTATATAAGAGGCAGGTGATATAAGATGTATTATTGTCAAAAAATCATAGGGGGCTAGTTAATGGATAAATATAATATTTTGGTATGTGATGATGACAAAGCCATAGTGGATGCCTTAGAGGTATACTTAAAGCAGGAAAACTATGATGTAGTAAGAGCATATACCGGAAGACAGGCATTGAAAATTTTGAGAGAGAAAAAAGTTCATCTGATATTGTTGGACATAATGATGCCTGAACTAGATGGTTTAGCTGCTACAGTTAAAATTCGAGAAGAGCTAAACATTCCAATAATAATGTTATCTGCAAAGTCAGAGGATACGGACAAGATAATTGGGCTAAACTTTGGTGCTGATGATTACGTTACCAAACCTTTTAATCCATTGGAACTTTTAGCACGGGTCAAATCACAATTGAGACGCTATACCTTACTTGGAGGCACAGAAGAGAAAAGCGGAGTTATTGTAACAGGTGGACTGGAAATTGACACTGAAACTAAGGAACTTCGTATAGATGGAGAAAGCGTAAAGTTGACGGCAACAGAATATGGTATAGTACTATTTCTTATGGAAAACATAGGGAAGGTGTTTTCTATAGAAAAAATATACCAAAATGTATGGAATGAACCTTTATATTCGTCGGAAAATACTGTTGCGGTTCATATACGTCGAATAAGGGAAAAGATAGAAATCAATCCAAAGGAACCGAAATATTTAAAGGTGGTGTGGGGAATTGGTTACAAAATTGAAAAATATTAAATATTCTATTGCTGTAAAAGTAATTGCAGTTATTTTAGTATGGCTTAGTTTATCTGGAATACTAATAGGTGTTATTTATTTAGTTGATAATGAAGACATTGCTTATAGCAAAAGTTATTTCGATACTGATAAGTTTAGTGAAGAGTATTCAAGGATAGTTCATAATGTGGTGGAATACTATGTTAAATTGAAAAGTGAGGAGGAAATTAGATTATCGTCAAAGGATGAAACAGTGATTTTAGACAATATAGAGCGTTACAACACTATCAAGACAAGACTATCAGAACAAGTTAATTTTTCGTATTATATTAAAGATAAAAAAACTGGTGAAGTTTTTACAAATACTAAATCCACTCAATATAAAGAGCTGTTTGAAAAACAAGAATCGACGGTGCATTTTAATAATGACGAATTAAGTTATAATAATTCTCTTTACTATACTGATGACATAGGAGAAATGCTAAGAAGTGGTTCTTACGAATTCTATGCTGCTGTTATTGTGCCGCTAGAAAAAGGCGATATATATTATGAAGATTATATTTCATATGTAAAAATAAAAAAGTGCTTAAATTATTGTTTTTTAGACCTTAGTGTCTCCTTAATTATATTTGTATTAATGATGGTATTTTTATTTTATTCGACAGGACATAAGTGTGGTAAAAAAGAAATCTATTTATCTTTTATTGATAAGCTTTATTTGGAAATACATACAATATTAGTGTTGATAGCAGCTATTATTTCTTTATGGTTTGAATCTGAGTTGCCTATTTATCCAAATTATATGATGGGTTACTATATAAAACTTTTCATTATATTAAGTATAGACTTTTTTATAGGAATATCCTATCTTTTATCTATCATTAGGCAAATAAAGGCAAAGTCGATAGCTGGTAATTTCCTTTTTTTAAAAATTATAAATAAGCTTGTTGCTTTTTTAAAACTTTGTTTTACCGGCAAAATATTTAGGGTGTGGTCGTTAGTATTATTTGTTTTATATGTTATTATAAATGGTCTATTATCAATCTCTATGCTATATAGTATTTTTGAATATATTTATGATTATTATGAATTATTTTATGTGGGAATATTCTTTGCTTCACTAATTTTGTTCATTGCTTTAAATGCAATAACATTATATATAATAGCAAAGTCATTGAAGAACCTGCCTGAAATTATGGAAGCAGCAAAACAGATATCTTGTGGGAATCTAGATTATAAACTTGATACAGAGAATATGTCAGTTGTATTTGCTGCGTTTGCAGAAAATATACGAAGCATACAAAGTGGTTTAAAAAAAGCTGTTGATGATGCTGTAAAAGGGGAAAGAATGAAAACCGATCTTATTGCTAATGTTTCTCACGATTTAAAAACACCTTTAACTTCGATAATAAGCTACGTTGATTTGCTGAAAAAAGAGCCCATAGACAATCAAAAGACTCAAGGATACATAGAAGTATTAGATGAAAAATCAGCAAGGCTGAAGGTTCTTATTGAGGATTTGATTGAGGCAAGTAAAGCGTCAAGTGGAAACCTAAAAGTAAATATGCAAAAGGTTGATCTATGTGAGCTTGTTTTGCAGGCAATTGGAGAGTATAGAGAAAAATTTGAAAAGTGTGGATTAGAAATAAGGACTAATACAACAACTAAGAATATATTTGTAAAAGCTGATGGAAAGCATATGTGGCGTATAATTGAAAATCTACTATCAAATGTTTTGAAGTATTCTATGAAAAATTCAAGAGTTTATATCAGTATAGTAAATAGTGAGGATTATGGTATTTTAACGATAAAGAATATATCTCTACTTCCTTTAGAAATGCCCCCAGAGCAATTAACAGAGCGGTTTGTGAGGGGAGATATATCTAGATCAACTGAAGGATCTGGCTTAGGATTGTCCATTGCTCAAAGTTTGACTAATATGCAAAATGGAATTTTTAAAATTGAAATTGATGGAGATTTATTTAAAGTAATAATGCAAATACCTTTATGGAAGTGAATTTATTAATTATTGCAAAATTATAATAAATATCAGGCTTTTTAAAATTCGTTTTGCCTTTAGCTAATAGATCGTATCTTCTATGTACAATTAAAGAGAGTTTCAAAAAAATACGTATTAAATATTTTATCAACAAAACCTATTATGAAAGCTTTTGGCTTCCATGATAAGAACATTATTTTGCATAAAAACAAAAGCTGTTGTAAGTTATAATCAACTTACAACAGCTAAAAATTAGTTTGATTTTATATTGTTGTTAAACTAAAAAGCGCCGTCATAGGATACGCCTGCTTGAGGAGTTTTTCCTTTAGCACTAAATAATTCACTTAGTGTTACAAAAGCATAACCTTGATCCTGAAGTGTTGGAATTATAATATCTAAAGCTTCAGGTGTTGGATGGTATCCTTGTTGAGTACAGTGCATTAGTACAATTGAACCATCTCTAACTCCATTTAGGACTATATCTGCTCTTGCTTGAGCAGTTGATGCAGATCCTCCGTTCCAGTCTTGTGCTATAACCCCAACTACAAATGCCATATTTATAGTTGATTTCATAGTATTGCTTACTGCTAAGTTTGGAGCACGGAAAAACTTAGGATCTGTACCTGTATATTGTTTTATAGCAGCACTAGTTCTATTTATTGAGTCACTTATTTGAGAAGCTGACATATTATCCATGCTTTGGAATTCCCATGAATGGTTTCCTATTTCATTACCACCACTTACTATTCTTTTCATAACAGAATCTTGTCCACTAATACTACTTCCAACTACCATAAAAGTAGCTCTAGCATTGTATTTTTCTAGCCTATCAAGTACGTAATTTGTCATATTACTTGGACCATCATCGAAGGTTAAAGCTACAAGCTTTTTGCCTTCTAGTGATGTATTGTTGTTATTATTGTTATTGTTTGTAGGCGCTTCGCTTGTACTAAATGAGAACGAGTCAATATTAACTGGTCCACTGAAGCAAACGTATAAATCATTTGTGTTTGATGCGTTGCTTACAGAAGTTGATAATTCATCATAAGCATCCCAATCTCCAGTTGATGATACACTCAAAGAACCAATGCGAGTGCCATTAGGGCTACCTAATCTTAAATCAATAGTTGTGCTGGAAGTATTACCAGAAGCCACACGAGCTGTAAAAGACTTTGCTCCAGATTCAAAATCTACATTATTAAATACAATGTAGTCACCATTTTCAATGTATCCTAAACCAGTACCGCCATTATCTGTTCCTACTTCTTCAATTGTAGAAGATGTTATGTCATTATAATCTTCTGCTTCTATAGTTGAAAAAGCACTCCTACTGTTTGTGGAATTATTACCAGTGTTACCAGTGTTACCAGTAGTTGATGTACCCAATTCAATTTTACCTAAAAGGTGTTGTCTAATCATTCCAAAATCAATTGAAGTCATTGAACCGTCTTGATCTACATCACCATTTGAAGGCAAAGAAGTTTTTATTCCAAGTAAATATTGTCTGAAAAGACCAAAGTCGATTGAATCTACTTTACCATTATTGTCTACATCACCAAGTAATATAGTAGTGCCACCGGTATTACCTCCGGTATCGCCGCCAGTATTACCAGTATTACCAGTATTACCAGTATTACCACCAGTGGTGCCACCGACATTTATTGACATCTCAGTTACATCGGCTTTACCACTACTTTGATAACCCTCTACAACAAGAGATATTTCATAAAATTTACCCATTTGCATGCCCATTCTTTCCCAAGCTTCAAAATGGTCGCTCACAGATATAGTTCCGCTTGTGCGTTTCTGTTGACGAACACTCCAATATTGTTGGAAAGTGGCAGTACCTTTAATGGAAGGCTGTTGTGTTCTTGTTGTTTCAAATATATCATATTTTCCGCCATCAACGGTAATTGTACCTTTTGACTGTTGACTTCCTGGTGGCTTCCAATTGCCCCAGCTTTCGATAATGTAATACTCTACAAGTGGATCGCTGGTCCATCCGTAAACAGATAAATATGAATTTCCACTTGGATTGTAATCACAAGAATAAGTCATTGACATGTCACCAAGTTGCTGGTGAGTTTGAGTTTCATCATATTTAAGACCCTTACGGAATAATATGTTACCGATATTGTTCCATTCGCAACTAAATGATCCACCATCTTTAAGAACCATAGTTCCGTTTCCGTTATCTTTCCAGTACTCATAGTTGTAACCACCATGAGTTCCTGTGTCATTTTCTGTGAGGGTTTTTGATTGAGTGCTACCTGTGTTGCCAGTGTTGCCACCCGTGTTGCCACCCGTATTACCACCTGTATTGGTTCCTGTACCGAAGGAGAAGGAATCAAAATTTACTGGTCCATTAAAACAAATGTATAAGTCTTTTGTACCTGACACACCACTAACAGTAGTGGATAGTTCATCATAACCATCCCAATCACCGGTTGATGGCACACTTAATGAACCTATAAGAGTACCGTTTGGACTTCCAATTCTTAGCTGCATAGTTGTGCTTGTATCACCACCATTGGCAACATTAGCACTAAATGATGATGCACCAGAACCGAAATTAGTTTCTTTGAATACAAGATAATCACCATCTTCGATATATCCTATACCATTTCCTATGTCTTCCATTGTTGATGAGCTAAGGCTATTATACTCTTCTGCTTCTATTGTTGAAAAAGCACTTCTCTCAGTTACAGCTACTCCAGTGCTAGGAGCTGTGTTACTGCCTGTGTTTCCACCTGTATTTCCACCATTATTTCCACCATTATCTGAGCCACCAAAAGTAATTTCCATTTTACTCATAGTAGCTTGACCACTACTTTGGTATCCTTCTACAACCATGGCTACTTCATATAATCTACCCATTTGCATACCCATATTTTCCCAAGCTTTGAAGTGGTCGTCAACAGATATAGTACCACTTGTACGTTTGCTTGTACGTACACTCCAATACTGTTGGAAAGTTTGAGTTCCTTGAATAGAAGGTTGCTGATTTCTAGTTGTTTCATATATTTCATATGTACCACCATCAATGTTAACTGTTCCTTTAGGATTATTGCTTCCTGGTGGCTTCCAAGTTCCATAGCTTTCTATTATGTAATATTCTACGAGTGGACCTTCTGTCCATCCATACACAGACAAATATGAATTTCCGTTTGGCTGATAGTTACAAGCATAATTCAATGAAATGTTTCCATATTGCTGATATGTTTGTGTTGAGCCAAGTGATTTACCTGTACGGAACAAAATATTACCGATATTGTTCCAATTACAACTAAATGTACCTCCCCCATTAAGAGTCATCGTTCCATTTCCATGATCTTTCCAATACTCATAGTTGTAGCCATCAATTGTACCAGTGGCATTTGATGTTAGTGTTGGTCCTGCCTGAACATTTGAAGGAAGCAATGTAAACAATAATGCAAAACATGCTAATGTTGAAAAAAGTACCTTCAATCTCTGTTTCATTTTTTAATCCCCTTTCGTTTTTATTTATAGTTTAAGATTTTAAATTGACACATTACACACGAGTTGGTAAGTGGGAGCTTTGGAATTGTATTTATCATGTATATTTGATGATTCCAATACTATATATACCAAGCACTTGTTTCGTGCCATATGGTTTTAAATAACTTCAAGCATCATCCTCCCTTAATTAAAAATTAACAAATAAAGGCATATATAAATAATAATATGCGCATATAGTTATTCGACTATTGGTGTGATTTTTTGTCGTGTATTTTGTAATAGTTAATAAAAATAAGTATTCTAATACACTTTTTGCAAATATCTCGAAGAACAATTGTGTTACTATATGAGTTAGAAGAAAATAATGGAGTTTGTTAGTAGGGTGTATAATTTCTAATAGGTAGGAGTATTTCAAAAATCATATAAAAAACATAACTACAATATATTAGTATGTGCACTATCTGTAAAAGTAACATTATTCAATTTCAAAAAATGCAATTTATTATGATTATATTATATCATAGAATAGTTAAATAAAAAACTGTAAAATATAAAAGGGGTGCATATTTTAATCGTTAGACATATTATGGAAATAACATCTGCGTAGAGGCTTAGAGAATGTTAACGAAGCGAAGGATTAGTCGAATCACTGTTTGAGCAAAGCGAGTTTTGAGTGGACCCGTAGCGAGTTTTACATTCTCTTAGCCTAGGTTGCATAGGCGAGCAGTGTAGCGTAGCGAAACGACCAGCCTCGGAGTTTTAGTTATTGGAATAATATGGTCCACGATGATTTAGTACACCCATATAAAAGTAACAAAATTATGTAAAACTGCTTTTTGGTAAGCGGTCAAGTGAATTGATAGGGTTTATTTTGACAATACAAGAATTGGATAATATAATGTATAATATGCCTTTATCGGAAAGTAATCATATATATTATACCGCTTTTATAAAAAGTACATAACTCTTAGAATTCATTAGTTGTCTTGTGTCAAAAAGAATATAGAATAAGACGAAAATAAGTAACTTTTTATATGTAATACATATAATAGATTAATTATAATGATAATAATTAGTTAGAAGTAGGAGGTCTAATTTTGATTGGGTTGATAATAAAAAAATTTATTAGAAATAGTGAAAAGGTAGATGACAAGTATGTGCGGGAATCATATGGTGTGTTATCTGGTGTGTTGGGTATTATTTGTAATATGTTTCTTTTTGCAATAAAGCTAATACTTGGACTTTTTATAAACAGCATAGCTGTTATTTCCGATGCTTTTAACAATCTTAGTGATTTAGGAACATCTGTAATTACAATATTTGGAGCAAAGCTCAGTAATAGACCCCCAGATAAGGAGCACCCCCATGGACATGGTAGATATGAATATATTGCTTCTCTAGTGGTATCCTTTATTATTTTTGCAGTTGGGTTAAAGCTTTTAGGCAGTTCTTTTGATAAAATACTACATCCTCAAAAAGTTTTGTTTAATATGGTATCGATATTAATTCTATTGGCCTCTGTGTTGGTAAAAGTATGGATGTATTCTTATAATAGATACATAGCAAAGGCTATAGATTCAAGTGTTAATAGAGCTGCTGCACTAGATAGTCTCAATGATGTTTTTGCAACAAGTGGAGTGATAATAGGAACGATTATAGGAAGTTTTATAGCTTTCCCGATTGACGGAGTTATGGGACTTATAATTTCAGGCTTAATAATATATACAGGATTCAATACTGCAAAAGACTCGGTAAACTTGCTTTTAGGAGCTTTGCCCGATCCTGAAGTTATTGAAAAAATTAATAAATTGGTTCTTAGCGGTAAAAATATAAAAGGTGTTCACGACTTGAAAGTTCACGATTATGGTCCGGGCAGGAAGACTGCATCAATACATGCGGAAGTGTCAAATGAAGTGAGTATTGTAGACATCCATTCCGAAATCGATAAAATTGAGTTGAAGGTTAGAGATGAGCTGGGTATTGAAATGGTTATTCACATGGATCCCGTTGAGTAAGGAAGTTTCAAAAAAATACATATTCATTATTTCTGTTACAAAGCCCGTCATGAAAGCTTTTAAGCTTCCAATCATAGGAACATCATTTTGCTATGCAAAAAATGGCATCGGATTTTTTGAAACTCCAGTTAATCAGTTATTTTTTAGTTTGACATATTCAATGTTATAGTTACAAAGTCACTTGTGGAAGCTTATATCTTTCAGAGCATAGGAACATTATTTTGCTTATGCAAAAATAGGAATAGAGATTTTTGAAACTCTGTTTGATCAGTTATTTGATTTTGCCTAAAGCAGATGAATAGACAATATGAAAGCCGCATAATTAATTATGCGGCTTTTCATAGGGTTACAAGAAACTATTTTTGATTTCTATAAATAGTATTGAGCATAGGTTCATCGATTTGTTTGCCATTGAGTGCTATATAGATTCCTTCACCGGGATGATTTTTTTTCAACCTTATCGTTTTGACCTTTGAGAATGGATCCATCTTATAATGATTAACTGTATCGCTTAAGTTTTGGTACAGTTCTTGTGCTCCTTTTTCTAAACATGACTCGCACATACAAATTGTAAATTCTTGCACAACGAAGGCTGAGTTGTCTTTTTTACGTACGCTGGTGCAGTTGCTATCACCTTGTTTTTGAGAATATTTCGTGTGTAATAGCTCATGGGCAAGGTGGGAATTTGGCTCACCATAAAAATCTTCATACAGTCTTAATATATCTGGATTCTCTTGTGATTTACGATATTTTGAAATTTTATCGATATTTACAAGTATCTGCTGGCGTTTTTCCATAGCATCAATCTTTTCGGGAACTGGATGCCCTGCGCCGCAAATACAACCACCGGGGCATGCCATAACTTCAATAAGGTCGTAACCTACATCTACTCCTTGAATAATTTTTTCTATTATTGGCTCAGCGTTATGAAGTCCACTTACAACAGCTACACGTACTTTTGTATCATTAACATCTACAGTGGCTTCTTTTACACCTTCAAAACCACGGATATCTTCAAAATCAAGATGATCGGTAAGAACTTCTCCTGTGAGTTTTTCAACCGCCATACGAAGTGCAGCTTCTGCAACACCTCCAGATGCACCAAAGAGTATACCGGCACCGGAGACTTGTTTGTATGGTTCATCGAATTGTTGAGGCACTACTTCTGACAAATCGATGTTTTCCAGTTTAATCATTTCCATCATTTCAGTTGTTGTGAGTACTGCATCAACATCGCGGATTCCTTCAGGAGCAAATTCTTTGCGTGCTGCTTCATCTTTTTTTGCAAGACAAGGTACTATTGATACAACAAAGAGATCATCTTTACCTAAACCTGTGAGTTTTGAATAATGGTTTTTAACTGTAGCACCCATCATCATTTGAGGCGACTTACAGCTTGACAGGTGAGGTATAATTTCAGGATATCGTTTTTCAACAAAGTTTATCCAGCCGGGGCAGCATGAAGTAAATTGTGGCATTACACCTTCATTTGATAATCTTGTTATAAACTCCGTGGTTTCTTCTACTATTGTTAAGTCAGCTGCAAAAGTAAAGTCAAATATCTTGTCAAAACCTAGTTTTTTAAGAAGTCCTGCCATAAATGGAGAAGCTTCTTCAAATGGAATATTATAGGTTTTAGAGATAAGGCTTCGAACAGCTGGTGCAACAAAGCCGACAACAGTCTTTTTATGATTGTTAATTGCTCTCATGACCCTGCCCTTATCACGATGATAGTCTAAAGCACCACAAGGACAAGCGGTTACACATTGACCGCAGCTAACACAGTCAGTATCTTGAAGTGGTAAACCGCTCTTGGTTCCTACTAACTGACGTCCGTTTTTCATATAAAATGTTAGTACACCAGGTCCTTCGATCTCATTACATGCAGCAATACACCGACCGCAGGAAATACATTTGTTGTGATCACGTATTATAAAAGGATGGTCATTAACTATAGGAATATAGGGACGTTCATGTAAAGGAGCGTCGAACAAAATACCATGGTCGGTTGCTTCTTTGCGTAAATCACAGGTATAACGCTCACGGCAGCCACATTTGAGACATCTTCGAGCCTCTTGTTGTGCGGTTTGCTCCATTAAGCCTAATTCTACTTCATTAAAGTTGTTTTTTCTTTCAGTAACAGAAATAGAGGGCATTTTTGCACGAGGTATTTTTGGTATTTCTCTAAATTCCCATTTTGGAAGGTCTTCCATTGTTCCGCGGCTGCAGCTATAGTCAACATTTTCTTCCTTTATGTATCCCTTCATTAGGAAACTGTCCATCGCATCAGATGCATGACGTCCTGCTGCAACTGCCTGAACTACGGTTGCAGGACCAGTTACACAGTCTCCTCCTGCAAATATGTTGAACTCGGAAGTTTGCATGGTTTTACCGTTGATCTCTATATCTCCCCATTTGTTAAGCTTTACAGGAAGATCATTGTACAAAAACTGTGTATTGGTACTTTGGCCTATGGCACCTATTATAGTATCTGCTTCAATTTCGAAGTCGCTGCCTTCAACGGGTACAGGGCGACGACGGCCTGAGCGGTCGGGCTCTCCTAGAGTCATTTTTATACAGCCTAATTTCTTTTTGCCATCTACATTGGTGATTTTTGTTGGTGCCATTAAGAACAGCATTTCAACACCTTCGTGCAATGCCTCTTCCACTTCATAGGGTTCGGCAGGCATTTGCTCTTGGGTACGACGGTATACTAACTTAACCGATTTAGCTCCCCTTCTAAGTGCCGTACGAGCGCAGTCGATGGCAGTATTTCCTCCACCGATTACTATAACATTGTCACCTAAGTCAATTTTTGCGTTATTTGTAACATGTTTAAGGAATTGTATGCCAAGCCATACACCTTCAAGGTTTTCGCCTTCAATGTTCATTGGAGTTGCATTCCATGAACCTATAGCAAGGTATACGGTGTCAAAATCCTTGTGGAGATCCTCAAGTCTTACATGGGTTCCAAGGGATTTACCCGTCATAATCTTTACGCCGAGACTTTTGATTATATCGATTTCTTTATCTAAAATACTCTTTGGCAGACGATATTCTGGTATACCATATCTCATCATCCCTCCTGCATAGGACTGTCGTTCAAAGACAGTTACATCGTGACCATTTATCGCGCTATAGTATGCAGCAGAAAGACCAGATGGTCCCGCTCCTATTATGGCAATTTTTTTACCTGTAGGATTTCTCTTAGTTGGAATCCATTGTTGTGGTCTAGACATATCCCAATCGGCTGCAAAACGCTTTACATAATTTATTGCTACCGGAGAGTCTACAAGATTTCGTCGGCATTCTGCTTCACAGGGATGGGGACAGACACGTCCACATACGGCGGGGAAGGGATTTCTTTCCTTTATTGTTCTTATTGCAGAGTCAAAATTTCCATTGCCAACGTGACGTAGATAGGTTTGGATGTCAATATTGGCAGGGCATGTTGTAACGCAGGGTGCAACACAATCTGCATTGTGGTCCGAAAGCAGTTGTTCTAGGCGTACTTTTCTGTAATTTTCAAGTTTTGGGCTGTTTGTACATATTACCATGCCCTCTTTTATAGGAGTTTGACATGCTTTTACATCCTTTTCGCCATTAGGCCCAACCGATACGACACATAGACCACAGTTGCCGTTTGATCTTTCAAGCCTTATATCATAACACAGATGAGGAATATGTACGTCTTCCTGAAGTAATGCCTGAAGGATAGTAAGATTGTCGTAAACTTCCATTTCATGACCGTTTACTGTTACTTTAATTCGGTTATGATTTGATAATGTTTTCATTTCTTTTCACCTCGAAATACATTTTTAAGTATATAATCAAAATTTACTCCATTGTAATTTTAATTCTACATTTATATATTATAGCGATAGATTTTTTAATTGTCATTGGAAATTGATAAATTTTTAACTATTTTTTTACCGGCATTTTTATAGGGAGGCTTTTTTGTTTTGTAAAATAAGGCAAGATTAAATAAATAACTGAGCAACCGGAGTTTCAAAAAATTCGATTGCCATTTTTTGCATAGCAAAATAATGTTCCTATGACTGGAAGCTTAAAAGCTTCCATAAAGAGATTTGTGCCTAAATCATTGAATATGTATTTTTTTGAAACCCCCTAATGTTCTTGTGTTTAAAAGCTTTTAGCATCCGTGATGTAATTTGTGACCTAAATACAATATAGGCTATTTTTGTGTTTGGTTTTAGATAATAGCTGTGTAAGTAAATAATGTAAATTAATAATTTTCTTATGAATAGTCCTATTGTAAAAATAAAAATACTCCGATAAATATAGTGTGAAATTTTATAAATGACTTTGAACTTAAACTTATTTCTAAAAGTGATTTATCATCTTTTTTCTTTGCTATAAGAAAACAATATTAAAAGGAGCGATGTATTGTTATGAAATGGATTTCGGATTTGTCTATAAGAAGTAAGATTTTTCTCATCTTAGTTTCAGCAGTAATAGGTTTTGGCGTTTTTGCATCTTGGGCGATAGCATCAAGTAATTCAAATCAGAATAATCAGACAAAAATGCTAAAATCCGCTCGTGCAGCAGAAGAGGCTATACTAAATGCTGATAGAGATTTGTATCAGGCATATACCGCAGTACAAAAAATAGTCTTAGGAGAAAACACAAAAGAGGAGATTGACAGTCAAATTGCATTTTTTAATGACAATATAAAAACTGCAAAAGAGAGGGTATTAAAATCAAGAAACCAAATGGAAGAAACTAAAAATGAATGGATTGAATTTACAGGAGAAATAAGTAATCAAACTGCTTTTCAAATCTTTGACAAAATAAATCCTGAGATAGATGAATGGGTGGCAGTTTCAAACTTATCTATTGAAAATAAGGCTTTTGCGGAAAATTGGGATGATTCTTTTAATGTACCAAGGGACGATTTGGATGAAATAACCAATTTGCTGTCAGAGGCAACATTAGCAAATGAAGAAAAATACGAGGCTAAAAGAAAATATGTTGTTATAAACATTTCAATAGGATTAATTATTTTACTTGCTTTAATTTTTGTTTTGGGATATATAATAATTAAAAATATATCAAAACCGCTTATTTCAGTGGTGGAGATGATACAGGATATTGAAAAAGGTCACTTGAAAAAAAGGCTTAATCTAAGTAGAAAAGATGAAATAGGTAAACTTGCAAATACAATGGATCATTATGCCGATGATCTTCAAAAATACATAGTAGGTCCTATGAATAAAATAGCAGAAGGTAATTTTGATTTTGAGTTAAACATAAAGGATAGTGAGGATGAATTGTCTCCTGCACTTCAAAAAACTACCGAATCAATAAAAGGACTTGTGTATGAGGTGAACTCACTAACTGGGGCTGCAATTGACGGTAACCTTCAACAAAGAGGTACGATAGAAAATTTCAGAGGGTTATACAGTGAAATAATTTTAGGAATAAATAAAACACTAGATGCAGTTGTAGAGCCGATAAATGAAGCTTCCAACGTACTAGGAGAGTTGGAAAAAGGAAACTTACATGTTACTATGAACGGAAATTATAAGGGTGAACATGCAATGATAAAAGATGCCCTAAATAAGACAATTTATAACTTAAAGTCCTATATAAACGAAATTAGCAATGTGTTGAACCAAATGTCTGACGGCAATTTAGATATTACAATAGACAAAGATTTTAAGGGCGATTTTGTTGAAATAAAGGATTCGCTCAATAATATTTTAGCTGTGTTTAATGATGTTATAAATAAAATAAAGCAGGCGGCATTGCAGGTATCTGCTGGTTCAAGGCAAATTGCAGATTCGTCTCAAATGCTTTCTCAGAGTACTACAGAGCAGGCAAGTTCAATTGAAGAGTTAACAGCAGCTATGGATACAATAGATGAACAAACCAAAAACAATGCGGTTAATGCTAGAGAGGCAAATGAAGTTGCCATTTCAGTTAAGGATGATGCAGTTGAAGGCAATGAAAGGATGAAAGATATGCTCAGTTCAATGGACGAAATAGAATCTGCATCAACTAATATATCTAAGATAATAAAGGTGATAGATGAAATAGCATTTCAGACCAATATACTTGCATTAAACGCTGCTGTTGAAGCAGCTAGAGCAGGACAACACGGGAAAGGATTTGCAGTTGTAGCTGATGAAGTGAGAAGCTTAGCCGGAAGAAGTGCTCAGGCAGCAAAAGAGACGACTGTTTTAATAGAGGGAACAGTTAAGAAGACAGAAAATGGTATGAGTATAGCAAAATCTACTGCAGAGGCACTTACAAAGATTGTGGAGGGTATCACGAAAGCCTCTGATATTGTTGGAAAAATAGCAGACTCGTCAAATGAACAAGCAACGGGAATTTCACAGGTAAATCAAGGTGTTTTACAGATTTCACAGGTTGTTCAGACAAATTCCGCAACGTCGGAGGAAAGTGCAGCATCAAGTGAGGAACTTTCAAGTCAGGCTGATACACTTAGAGATATGGTAAGCAGATTTAGAATAAGGAAAAGTAGTGGTTCAAAATCAACATATGAAAACATTGATACAGAGATTATAGGATATTTAGAAGATGTAAATAACAAAAAAGTAAACGCAAATAAGAAATCCAATAGTAATAACATTGCTCTAGATGATATGGATTTTGACAAGTATTAAGGTGATTCCAAATAAAACTTTGCAATTGCGGTTTTAAAAAATCTAGATTGAAGGGCGTTATGATCTTAATACTGTATAGGCTATTTTTTGAAACCGCCTAATATTTAGGCAAAATTGAATAAGGGAGTTTCAAAAAATGCTAATCGAATTTTTTGAAACTCCAGATAATCAGTTATTTTTTGATTTTGTCTAAATAATTGATTAATACCTTATATTGTTACAAAAATATTTCAATTCAAGTTTTTGGTTGACATGACAAGTAAAGCTATGTTAACATTTAAACAGTATATTTGAAAGATGGTTGTTGATGCAGTAATTTTATTTATATAAAAGTCAAACAGATTATTTATATTATTTTGACTTTTATATTCAGATGTATATTACTTTTCGAAAAATAGAATTAATTGATGTAGAATGTTTTTCGAAAAAATATAATAAAAAGCTTTAAGTTATTACGATTATATGAAAGGAGGATTTTAAAATGTATTGCTTCAAAACATATGAACTAAAACAAATAAATATTGAATCTAAATTATCAGAGAGACAAAGTATGGATTTTGATAGCATGCATTGGCTTAATCCTCTGTTATGTAAATGCGATATAATTCACTTAGTGGACATTTTTAAATGATGTTTTTCCAAAAGTATAGCATTTAATAAAAATAGAGTGGTTAAGTCCAAGTTCATGGATTTAACCACTTTTTTATTATCTTTCTTTCGTACAAAATGAAAACAAAAAAAGAAGGATTAGATGTATTAGATTTTTTGTTGTTTTTTTTCGGAGTAAGTTAAAGAACTAAAAGTCAAATGATGTATTTTGGAAATTAAATTAGGAACTTTTTTAGTATATATAAGTCTAAATTAAAATATACTGATAAACTGGAGTTTCAAAAAATTCCATTAGCATTTTTTGCAAAGCAAAATAAGGCCACCTGTGAAATAGGATTGCTGGAACAAAGCTTCAACCTATTTCACAGCTCGAAATAATGTATATATAATTGGAAGTTTAAAAGATTTCATAATGGGCGTTGTATTGTAACAGAAATTATCTATATGTATTTTTTTGAGACTGCCTAAGGAAATTGTAAAATATTTAGATTTTGATAAATAGTGATTTTTGATAAACATGTAGCACTTAAAAATTAAGGAAGTTGGTGAGAAAAATGAGATTTTTTAATTCAATGCAAAAGAATTTAAGCTTTGCAGATGTGGTTGCAAGTATAAGGTATTTTATTAAGGCAAATCCTGACTGTAAGTATAGGATAGCAGTGGGAACCGATTCACAGGTAAAGGGAAAGTATACCTGCTTTGCAACTGGGATACATGTACATAGAATTGGGCAGGGAGCTTGGTGCTGTGTAAGCAAAGTTATTGAAAATAAGCGGTATAGTAATCTTAAAGAAAAGATATCAAAGGAAACTTTGACTACCTATGAATTAGTATATATGCTAAATGAACAGTTGATGGATACAATGTACGATTTTACTGTAAAGTATAGAAATTTTGATTGTAAGCTTGAAGCACATATAGATGTAGGAACAAAAGGAGAAACAAGAACTCTTATAAGGGAAATGGTGGGGTATTTTGAAGGCATAGGTATTGACGCAAAAATTAAACCTGATTCATTCGCAGCAAGTAGTTATGCAAACAGGTATAGCAAAAAAATCAAAGCAAGTTGAAAGGGTGATATTTAGTGTTTGTTTTAAGAGTAACTCCCGTAAGAAATGTATTAATTGGAAAGCGTTGTTTTAAGAGTGAGAGGCCAGACATGTTTTTTGCTAAGGTGATTGAAGGGGGCTCTGAACTTGAGGTATATGATGTTTCTGATAGAAAGAAGAAGACGTTAGATGTGTCTGAAATAAACAAAAGAAATCACAGAATGATTATAAATGATAAGAGGTATTTTATATGTTCAATTAGTGATGCGGGTGAAAACAAAAAAGCAATATAGGTGTAAAAATAAAAGCTCCACGGACAATTAAGGTCTGTGGAGCTTTTTGTTTGTTGTATATATGTTACAAAAAGGGTGATCGCATCCCATCTTAAGGGGTGCAGTTTTTTATTTTGTAACATATTATTCCAATAACTAAAGCTCCGAGGCTAAGAGAATGTAAACTCGCTACGGGTCGAATCAAAACTCGCTACGCGAAGAAAAGTGATTCGACTAATCCTTCGCTTCGTTAACATTCTCTAAGCCTCTACGCAGATGTTATTTCCATAATATCTCTCACGATTAAAATATGCATCCCATCTTAAGTGTGGTACTTGTAAAAGATATATAACTAATGTAAAATGCTTTATGAATGCAATAAACATGAGAGAAAAGGTGTTGAAATATGATTAAATTAATAGCTACAGATATTGATGGTACATTACTAAACGCTGAAGGCAAACTGCCAGAAGGTTTTAGTGAGGTTATATATAGACTTGAGGAAAAAGGAGTTTATTTGGCTATAGCAAGTGGCAGGCAGTATCACACTCTTTTTAACGATTTTGATATATTTAAGAATCAGCTTGTTTTTATAGCGGAAAATGGTGCAATTGTAATGCATCAAGGTAAGGAACTTTTTTTTCGTTCATTGGAAAGGCAAAAAGTGCAAGAGATAATTAAAGACATTAGAGCTGTTGAAGGACGAGATATTGTACTTTGTGGTAAAAAAAGTGCCTATGTTGAGACTTTAAATACAGAACTTGAAGCAGAAGTCAGAAAATACTATTATAAGTGTGAAATGGTACAGGACTTACTGTGTGTGGAAGATGACATATTAAAAATTGCTTTATATGATTATATTGATGCACAGGAGAATTCGTATAGACTTTTTAACAGTAAATGGGGAAGGGAAGTCAATGTTATTGTTTCTGGTAAGCATTGGATGGATTTTGGAAGATTGGATGTGGACAAAGGTGTTGCACTAAGGAAATTGCAGAGTTTATTTGGTGTGGATCGCCAAGAAACTATGGTTTTTGGTGATTATTTTAATGATGTACCAATGATGCAAGAAGCATATTACAGTTATGCTGTAAAAAATGCTCCTGAAGAAGTTCGGAAGAAAGCTCGTTTTGAAGCTCCTTCAAATACGGAAGAAGGAGTGCTGAAGGTCATATACAAAATGGAAAAGGACGGACTTATTTAGCACAAAAGAAAAATATATTGTATTAGGAGCTTATTTTTTATTTGTTTCTAATATAAATAGTAAAATATACCGATAATTATAGTAGATTGAATTTAGGCAAAATTACCTAAGGTGTTTCAAAAAAATTTGTTGGTCAATATTTAAAGTTCCACCACAATAAAATCAGCTTTTTTGAAACCCCTATTGGCCATCTATTTTTTAGGAATAACCTAAATAATGATCAACTGAAAAAATGTAAGGCACTTTTTTTAAAACATCTAGTCTTGTTTCACAAAAGAAAAAATGGAACTAACGTTCTTCAAGGATGAAATTTATAGGTTTTGGTCTCATAAAAGCAAGGAGGGCTTCGTTATTATGAGAATAGGAGATTCTAATGTTTCTATGTCATCTAAGTCAACTTATACTGAAAGCAACATTGAACAAGAGTCATTAAGATTTTGGGTTGGCAGCAGACCTAGCTCTAGAGTACAAAAGTTTCAGAATCCTGAGCTAGAGGAAAACATAAATGATGCTGTAAAAATATCAGATGCAGGGAAAAATGAACTCCAAAAGAGTGAGGCAGCAAAAGAGGAAGATGAAATAATCTATGAAATTAGCAATGAAGACAGGCATAAAATTATGCTAATTGAAAAATTTATTCAAATTTTTTCTGGAAAAAAAGTTAAGCTAAATATAGCAGATAAAATTAAGATTAACCCATTACGAAAGTTATCAAAATCCGGCAATAGTCATATTAATAATGAAAAGGCAGAAAAAACAGCAAATTGGGGTCTAGAATATGATTATTCTCGTCATCACTATGAAAAACAGACAATGACATTTTCCGCAAATGGGAAAGTAAAGACTTCCGACGGCAGAAGTATTGAGTTTAAAATCGATTTGGATTTAAAAAGAGAGCATTCTTCATATGAAAGTAAATCTATTAGAGCAGGAAATGCCAAATTAATTGATCCTTTGGCAATAAATCTAGATAACACTTCTGTGAAATTGACCGATAGTAAAATAAGTTTTGATTTAGACTTTGACGGAAAAACAGATCAGGTTTCTTTTGTGTCAAAGGGAAGCGGATTTTTAGCTCTGGATCTAAATGATGATGGTGTGATAAATGATGGAAGAGAGCTTTTTGGACCAAAATCCGGAGATGGTTTTTCGGAACTATCAAAGTATGATTTGGATGGCAATCAATGGATAGATGAAAATGATGCGATTTTTAGCAAATTAAAGATATGGATGAAAGATGAATCTGGAGAAGACATACTTTTTTCTCTAGCAGATAAGGGTGTGGGTGCGCTATATATAGGAAGTGTAAATACACCATTTAGTTTAAAAGATGACTCAAATAATCTTAACGGAAATATTCAAAAGACAGGCGTGTTTTTAAAGGAAAACGGAACAGCTGGAATAATTCAACATGTAGATCTCGCAGTTTAAGGTAAGATTAAATATATAATTGATTAGCTAGAATCAGGGAGTTTCAAAAAAATATATGTTCAATATTTCTTCTTCAAAGCCAATAAAATCAAATTTTTTGAAACTCCAGTTGTTCAGTTGTTTGATTATGCCTTTTAAAAACTTGGTCGAATTTTATATAGTAAAATAATGTTTTTGTGTATGGAAGCTTTAAGCTTCCATACTTTGTTTTGTATTCCAATAACTAAAGCTCCGAGGCTAAGAGAATGTAAAACTCGCTTCGCTCAAACAGTGATTCGACTAATCCTTCGCTTCGTTAACATTCTCTAAGCCTCTACGCAGATGTTATTTCCATAATATGTATCACAATTTAAATATGCACCCATAGTCTTATCTTTCATTGCAGCTTCCTTTTCAATATGTTATAATATGCCGAATACTTAAAAGAAGGATGGTTGTAAATATGATTCATGCAAGTGGTATATCCCTTAGGTATGGTGGTCGTGCATTATTTGAAAATGTGGATATAAAATTTACGCACGGCAATTGCTATGGGTTAATTGGTGCAAATGGTTCGGGAAAGTCAACTTTTTTGAAAATACTCTCGTCAGATGTGGAAGCTAATAAAGGTGATGTAATAATAACTCCGGGTGAGAGGCTGGCGGTTCTAAAGCAGAACCATTATGAATTTGACGAATATGACGTGTTAAAGACAGTAATGTTGGGACATAAGAGGTTATGTGAAATTATAGATGAAAAAGAAAAGCTCTATGCTAAGGAAGATTTTTCTGAGGAAGATGGTATAAAAATTTCTGAGCTTGAAGCTGAATTTGTAGAATTAAACGGATGGGAAGCTGAATCAGAGGCCGCAACTCTCTTAAATGGTCTCGGTATTGGTGAAGCGCTTCACTATAAAAAAATGAAGGATATAGATCCCAATTTAAAAGTTAGGGTACTTTTAGCTCAAGCATTATTCGGAAATCCCCATATTCTACTTTTAGATGAGCCCACAAACCATTTAGATATTGAATCTATAACGTGGTTGGAAAATTTTCTTTACAACTTTGAAAACACTGTCATAGTTGTATCCCATGACAGGCATTTTTTAAATAAGGTATGTACTCATATTGCGGATATTGACTATGGGAAAATACAACTTTACGTAGGAAACTATGACTTTTGGTATGAGTCAAGTCAATTAGCACTCAAACAGGCAAGAGATTTAAACAGAAAAACAGAGTCTAAGATTAAGGAACTTCAGGAGTTTATACAACGTTTTAGTGCTAATGCTTCAAAATCAAAACAGGCAACTTCAAGAAAGAAACTATTAGAAAAGCTTACTTTAGAAGATATAAAGCCGTCTTCAAGAAAGTATCCGTTTGTAGATTTTAAGCCTGATCGGGAAGCTGGAAATGACCTGCTTATGGTTAATGACTTAAGTATTACAGTTGAAGGAGAGAAGCTCCTTGATAAAGTGAGTTTTACCGTTAATAAGGGGGACAAGATTGCTTTTGTAGGCCCTAATGGACTTGCTAAGACTACTCTTTTTAAAATACTTATGGAAGAGATTGAGCCCGACAGTGGAGATTTTAAATGGGGTGTAACTACATCACAGGCATATTTTCCAAAAGATAACTCAAAATATTTCGATGGAGTTGATTTGAGCCTTGTTGATTGGCTCAGGCAGTATTCAAAAGATCAAACAGAAACTTTTTTAAGAGGTTGGCTTGGAAGGATGCTTTTTTCAGGGGAAGAGGCATTAAAAAAGGCATCGGTGCTATCAGGAGGAGAAAGAGTGCGTTGTATGCTTTCTAAGATGATGCTCTCAGGTGCTAATGTGCTTGTATTAGATGAGCCTACTAACCATCTTGATCTTGAATCAATTACTGCTCTTAATAATGGTTTGATAAAGTATAAGGGTACGGTATTGTTTGTATCTCATGACCACCAGTTTGTTCAAACTATTGCAAACAGAATAATTGAAATAACGCCTAAAGGTTTGATAGATAGACCTGTTACTTATGATGAGTATCTTGAGAATGAAGAGCTTAAAGCTATGAGAAAGAGTATGTACGAATAAGGCAGAATCAAATAGATAACTGATTAACTGGTGTTTCAAAAAATTTGATTTACATTTTATGCGTAGCAAAATAATTTACCTATGATTGGAACTTAAAAGCTTCAATAAAGGGATTTTTGCCCAAATTATTGAATATGTATTTTTTTGAAACTCCCTAAGGTGGGCAAAAAAATTTGATTTATGGTGATCCCAAAAAAATAACTGGTCGATTGAGGTTTCAAAAAATCTAGAGGTACATTTTTTGCTTTGCAAAATAATGTACCTCTGTTTGGAAGCTATTAGCTTGCATGAAGGGCTTTATGACCTAAATACTGTATAGGTTATTTTTTGAAACCGCCTAAGAATTTTTTGAAATACCTTAAATCATATATATTGCAAAGTATTCACATAATAAGCAATGTAAATTGTTAAAAAAACATTATGAATTATGCAAGTTTTGTTATATAATATTTCACAAAGCTCAATGATGAGCAAGCTCAATGAAGGAGTAGATATTATGCCAAAAAGATCTGATATTAACAAAATAATGATAATCGGTTCAGGACCTATTATCATAGGACAAGCATGTGAGTTTGACTATTCGGGTACGCAAGCTTGTAAAGCACTACGCAATTTAGGTTACCAGGTCATACTGGTAAATTCAAACCCTGCAACAATAATGACTGATCCGGGTATGGCTGATGCAACATATATTGAACCGCTAAATGTACCTCGATTAACTGAAATAATTGAAAAAGAACGTCCTGATGCAGTGCTTCCAAATCTTGGTGGTCAATCGGGATTGAATCTATGTTCAGAACTGGCAAAAGCAGGTGTGCTCGACAAATATGGAGTGCAAGTAATAGGCGTACAGTTAGATGCCATTGAACGTGGCGAAGACCGAATTTCTTTTAAGGAAACGATGACCAAGTTAGGTATTGAAATGCCCAAAAGTGAGCCTGCATATTCCGTGGAAGAGGCAAAGCAAATAGCTCTAAAACTTGGGTTTCCTGTAGTAATCCGTCCAGCATATACGATGGGTGGTACAGGTGGTGGTCTAGTCTATAATATGGAAGAACTTGAGCTTGTTGCAGGAAGAGGAATTGCAGCAAGTATGGTAGGTCAGGTGCTAGTTGAAGAATCGGTTTTAGGCTGGGAAGAGCTTGAGTTAGAGGTGGTTCGCGATTCAAAGAACCAGATGATTACAGTTTGTTTTATTGAAAACATTGACCCAATGGGAGTTCACACAGGGGATTCTTTCTGTTCCGCGCCTATGTTGACTATAAGTGATGAACTTCAGGAAAGATTGCAAAAATACGCATATTCTATTGTAGAGGCTATTGAGGTGATTGGAGGCACAAATGTTCAATTTGCTCATGATCCAAAGACAGACAGGGTTGTAATTATAGAAATAAATCCACGAACATCACGTTCATCTGCTCTTGCATCTAAAGCGACGGGTTTTCCTATAGCTTTAATTTCTTCTTTGCTTGCAGCAGGTCTCACACTAGACGAAATACCATATTGGAGAAGTGGTACTCTTGATAAATACACTCCTTCCGGGGATTACATCGTTATCAAGTTTGCTCGTTGGGCCTTTGAAAAATTCAAAGGAGCACAAGATAAGCTTGGAACTCAGATGAAAGCTGTTGGAGAAGTGATGAGTATTGGTAAGACTTACAAGGAAGCATTGCATAAGGCAATTCGTTCATTGGAAATAGGTCGATCAGGTTTAGGTTTTGCAAAAGATTTTAACAAAAAATCTCTTGCTGAGCTAATGGAAATGCTTTCAGAGCCAACTAGTGAAAGACAGTTTATTATGTATGAAGCATTAAGAAAAGGTGCTGAAATAGAAGAACTTTATAAGCTTACATCTATTAAGGCGTATTTTATAGAGCAAATGAAAGAACTTGTAATGCTAGAAGAAGAAATGTTGAAATACAAAGGAGCAAGTTTGCCGGATGATTTGCTTATTCGTGCAAAGAAAGACGGATTTTCTGACAAGTATATTGCAAAACTTCTCGAAGTGGAGGAAGCACAGATAAGAAGTAAACGTACTAAACTCAATGTTGTAGAAGGTTGGGAACCAGTACCTGTCAGTGGAGTTGAAAACGCTGCATACTATTATTCAACTTATAATGCACCTGATAAAACTTCTTCAAGTAATAATAAAAAGATTATGATACTTGGTGGAGGACCGAACAGAATAGGTCAGGGTATTGAGTTTGATTATTGCTGTGTTCATGCTGCTTTTGCTATTCGAGATATGGGATATGAAACAATAATGGTAAATTGTAATCCTGAAACCGTATCAACTGACTATGATACCTCCGACAAGCTTTACTTTGAACCACTTACCGTTGAAGATGTATTGAGCATATATGAAAAGGAAAAACCTTTAGGTGTAATTGTTCAGTTTGGAGGGCAGACACCTCTTAATATAGCTTCAGAACTGGAAAAAGCTGGAGTCAAAATTCTGGGTACAAGTCCCGATGCTATAGATTTTGCGGAAGACAGAGATCAATTCCGTGTTATGATGGAAAAACTTGATATTCCAATGCCTGAATCGGGTATGGCAAGTGATTTGGAGCAGGCTATTAAGATAGCAAGCAAAATTGGATATCCTTTAATGGTACGTCCTTCGTATGTTTTAGGTGGTCGTGGCATGGAAGTAATATATGATGAAGCAATGCTTAAGCAGTATGTTGAAGCTGCTGTTGATGTTACTCCCGAACGCCCAATATTAATTGATAAATTCCTTGACAATGCAGTTGAGGCTGAAGCAGATGCTATTTCCGATGGGAAAGAAGTTTTTGTGCCTGCGGTTATGGAGCATATAGAGCTTGCAGGAATTCACTCTGGCGATTCAGCATGTGTTATTCCTACTATTAGTATACAAGATAAACATCTTGCAACAATTCGTAAATATACTGAGCAAATTGCAAGACAGCTAGATGTTGTGGGTTTAATGAATATGCAGTATGCTATTGCAAATGATAAGGTATATGTATTGGAAGCAAATCCTCGTGCTTCAAGAACTGTGCCTCTCGTTTCAAAAGTGTGTAATATAAAGATGGCTCGTATAGCTACAGAGCTTATGGTTTCAAATTTGGATGGTGGCAAGAAATTCTCAGACTATGATTTTAAATCGATGGACATACCTCATTATGGTGTGAAAGAGGCAGTCTTTCCTTTCAATATGTTCCAGGAAGTGGATCCTGTCCTTGGGCCTGAAATGCGTTCAACTGGTGAAGTTTTAGGGCTTTCAGATTCATTTGGATTAGCTTTCTTCAAGGCTCAAGAGGCTACTCAGGTATCTTTGCCTGAATCGGGAACTGTATTGATAAGTGTGACTGATAGGGACAAAGCCCAAGCACTTGAAGTGGCAAGAGAATTTGTAAAATTAGGATTTGAAATTAAGGCTACTTCAGGAACTCAAAAGTATCTAGAGCAAAACAATGTTAAGTCAGAGGTTATTAACAAGATAAATGAGGGAAGACCTAATATTGTAGATGGTATAACTAATAAAGAGATTCAATTGATAATAAATTCTCCTATTGGTAAAAAGGGACAGGATGATGATTCTTATATACGTAAGACAGCTATTAAAAACAAAATTCCTTATATAACAACTATGGCTGCTGCAAATGCTAGCGTTAAGGGTATAGCTGCATTTAAAGAGAGTAAAAATGGAGTTGTTTCAATTAAATCTCTTCAACAATATCATCGTAATATAAAATGATTTGGTTAAAAATACTAAGGGGAATTTCCTAAGTGTTTTGAAATGTTTATATATAGCAAAGGGATAAGGTTTTAGATTAACTTTATCTCTTTTTTTATTGCTTAAAAAAGTGCAGATTTTAAAAAAGTTATATATATATTAGGAGAAAATGACGATATATATTTTATAATGGAGTTTGAACTTTTTGAAACGACGGTTGACTACGTATTTTTTTAAAATCACCTTAAATCAGTTTCGAAAATATAATTGCAAATTTTTTTCACATGTGAAATAGGTTACTTACACAAAGCTTCAAAACCAATGAAAAATCCTTCTATTAGATAGGGTATTCCTTTAAAAGCCGGATTTTTCTCAAAAAGTTTCCTTGAAAATATTGAAAAATATAGTAAAAAGTAAGGAGGATATTTCTTAATGGGCAAAAGAGTGCTTTTAATTGATGATTCGCTAATGGTTCATATGCTGCTTAGAAAAGCTTTGGAAAAAAACGGATTCGAGATATGTGGTGATGCCAAAGATGGAAGTGAAGGTGTTAAATTGTTTGAAAGCTTAGCTCCGGATTTGGTATTTATGGATATAACAATGCCTGGTATGAATGGAATTGAAGCAACTAAGAAGATTAAGCAAAAAGATGCCAATGTAAAAATAATAATGTTAACGGCAATGGGAGATGAGGGGATAAGAACTCAGGCAAAGGACGCAGGAGTTGACGTTTTTTTAACAAAGCCCTTTGATGACCATAAAATACTAAGTGCGGTAGCTAAAATTATTTAAAAATATTCCCGATCTATAATAAAGAGAGGAGTAGAGTATGGATAAGAGATTAGAAGGACCTTATTATACCAGTGCTAAGAAAATTATTAGTGAAATGGTAGAGATTGATATTCAAGAATGTGAAAATGAGGAAATGGATAATGGTGAGATATTTTCCTATGACGTTGGTTCAATAATTAATTTTGCAGGAAAGATAAGAGGTAGGTTTATGATAGACATAGAAGCGAATTTAGCGTTTAAAATAGCTTCAAAGATACTAGCAAAGCCATGTGATGATTTGAAGGAAAGAGTATTTATTGCTGCAATTTCAGAACTGAATAATATTATTGCAGGAGATGCAAATACATTTATAAATAATAAACATTCATTAGATCTTCGTCTTGCTACTCCTGTAGCTTATACCGGAAAAAGTATTATTCTTTTGACTCCAAAAGTAATATCTTCAACTTTGTCGTGCAATACAGATTATGGAAAGATAAAATTTAACATTGGTTTTCAAGGGGGGTTAGAGTAGATTGGATGCAAATCATGTAAATCCATTTTTAGAAGCAGTTGAATTGGTATTAGGTCAGCTTGGTATCAGTGATATCAAAAAAGGGAAAGTAAAGGTAAAAGAGGAAATGTATGTTGAAAGAGATATAACTGCTTTTCTTGGAATAGTTGGAGAAATCAAAGGTAATGTTTCGTACTCTTTTGATTCTAATACTGCTATGAAAATAGTTTCATCCATGATGATGGGAATGCCTGTTACACAATTAGGAGAAATGCAACGGAGCGCCTTAGCAGAATTGGCAAATATGGTTACAGGAAATGCTGTTGGAAGTCTAAAGGGTTTTAAAGATCTTGATATTACGCCCCCCTCTGTCATAATGGGTAAGGATATTTTTTTTCTTATAGGTACGATGTCAACACTTATGGTAAGTATAGAAACTTCAGTTGGAATTATTGAAGTCAACTTTGGGTTTGAAGATTAATATAATATTAGGGGATTTAAAAAAAATAACTGGTCAACTGGAGTTTCAAAAAATTCGATGCCATTTTTTGCATAGCAAAATAATGTTCTTATGATTGGAAGCTTAAAAGCTTTCATGATAGGCTTTGTAACAGAAATAATGAGTAGGTATTTTTTTGAAACTCCCTTATAGGAACTATAAAGACAAAGTGCAATGCTAATTACATACACTCAGATACACAAAAGCAAATAAAGTACTAAGGTATAATGAAAAAATAACTTCCTTTAAAAGCCGGATTTTTTATTTGGAAGTATACCCTTGAGCCAATGAAGCTTTTGTTCCAGCAATCCTATTTAACAGGTGGAATTTTTTCATTATCCAAAGTATATAAAAGTCAAAAAGTTTATTACATTATATCTTTTTGACTTTTATAGTCAGATGTATATTCTTTCTCGAAAATAAAGATTAAATAATTTAAAATGTTTTTCGAGAAAAATATAGGAACTTATATTTTAGTAATACTAAAACTTTAAAACTAATTTTATATAATAATTCGTTACACTTGGGAAATTGGTTATTTTACGAGTAAGTGGGGAATAATAGTAAAACAATTATATCTCTGCAAGCAGTAAAATTTAAAGGAGGGCTTTGTATGTTAATATGTGTTCCTAAAGCTGATTACAGAAAGGTATCTGACGGAGAGATAATTGCACTTTTTACAGATGATTCATTTATAGGATATGCAAGTATTCTTGCTGTTTTAGAAAAGATAATAATTCTGGATGTCAGCAAAAAAATTGCTAAAATGTACGAGGAATTGGTTAAGAACAATAGGGTTGTAGATTTTCACATATACTAATGATGTATTTAGGCAGTATCAAATAGATAACGGATCAATTTGAATTTTTTAAAAATAACCTATACACCTTAAATATGTTGTTTTAATTTTACTGCGCCATATTATTCTAACAGCTAAAGTTTCGAGTTTGGGAGAATATATAAAAAATGAGTTACAAATGGTAGACTTGTAACTCATTTTTACAATCTGTTTTTAGATAAGGATTAGGCCATTTCAAAAGAACTCAATGTTATATAAACTACTCCTTGCCATTCCAGCAGTAAGTACACACCTTGTCCTCTGGAAGCCCTATTGCATCTATCATATCTTCTAAAGTCTGGTACTTTAATGTTGTGAGGTTTAAACGCTTGCGGATACAGTCAACCATACAGTTGTATTTTTCACTATGAGAAGTGCTGTACTCATCAAGGGAATCAGGTAAACTGCCTTCCAATTCCACAATTGCACGACGAGTTGCCAAATCCATTTCTGAACGAGATCTTGAGAAATTTAGGTATTTGCAACCATAGAGAAGCGGAGGACATGCTGAGCGCATGTGAACTTCTTTAGCTTTGCAGTTGTAGAGCAATTCAGCTGTTTCACGAAGTTGTGTTCCACGAACAATGGAATCATCACAAAACAATACGCTTTTTCCCTGTATTAGTTCAGGGATAGGTATAAGCTTCATTCTAGCAACTAAATTACGGATTGATTGATCTTGAGGCATGAAACTTCTTGCCCAAGTTGGAGTATACTTTACAAAAGGTCTTCCATAGGGAATTCTTGCTTCATTAGAGTAACCGATGGCATGTGCTACCCCAGAATCGGGTACTCCTGCGACAAGATCGAGGTCTAAATCATCTCTGCGAGCTAATGCAGCACCGTTACGATAACGCATTATTTCGACATTCATACCTTCATAGGATGAAGATGGATAACCATAGTAGACCCATAGAAAGGCGCAGACTTTCATTTTATTACTGGGAGGTGTTATTTTTTCCATACCGTCAGGTGCTAGGAATACAATTTCTCCCGGACCAAGTTCATATTTTTTTTGATATCCCAAATTTGGAAAAGCACAGGATTCAGAAGCTACACAAAAAGCTCCGTCTTTCTCGCCTACAACCAAAGGTGTTCTGCCATAAAGATCTCTAGAGGCATAAATACCTTTAGAAGTAAGTATAAGCATTGAACATGAGCCATCTATTGACTCTTGAGCTTTTCTAATACCATCTTTTATTGTGCTTTCCTGATCTATCAGAGCGGCCACCACTTCTGTAGGATTTATTTCACCTTTACTCATCTCGGAGAAGTGAAGATAGTGTTTGTCAAAAGTTTTATCAACAAGCTCTTTAATGTTATTAATACGACCAACTGTTGTTATTACGTAATTACCATGATGCGAAAAAATAGATAATGGTTGTGCCTCATTATCACTAATGCATCCAACACCGATATTGCCTGACATATCGGGAAGATCGCTCTCAAATTTTGTCCTGAATTGAGTGTTTTCAATATTATGAATAGATCTGGTAAATCCAGTTCCGTTCCACACAGCCATGCCTCCACGGCTTGTGCCTAAATGTGAATGGTAGTCGGTACCGAAAAACAAATCCGTTACACAATCATTTTTTGATACTGCACCGAAAAGTCCTCCCACGAACAAATCACCCCTGTTTTTAAAATTAATATATATTAAGGTTTTGAAAATAATAAGAGCCTCTTTAATTTCTCCTAAAATGCTATTTCAAAACAGAAGTTAGAAGAAATAGAGGCGTTATTTATTATCAAGCACTCATAATAAACATTATAAATCAATATAACAATAGTTTAAAGTACTATTTAGGACTTTTGTGAAAATAACTTAGGCAAAATCAAAAACTGCACCCAATAAAAAAAGGGTTTATTTAATCGTCGTGGACCATATTATTCCAATAACTAAAGCACTGAGGCTAAGAGAATGTAAACTTGCTACTAAGTAGAAAAGTGATTCGACTAATCCTTCGCTTCGTTAACATTCTCTAAGCCTCTACGCAATGTTATTTCCATAATATGTAACGCGATTTAAATATACACCCATAAAAGGGTGTATTTAATCATCGTGGACCATATTATTCCAATAACTAAAGCTCCGAGGCTAAGAGAATGTATACCTCGCTACGGGTCGAATCAAAACTCGCTATGCTCAAACAGTGATTCGACTAATCCTTCGCTTCGTTAACATTCTCTAAGCCTCTACGCAGATGTTATTTCCATAATATGGCTCATGATTAAAATATGCACCCCCATAAAAAAACTTTATTTTAAATATAGTAAAAAAAATGATATAATAACCCTAATTCTTATTGAAAGGATATTAACAAATGGACTGTAGAATAGGTTGTGGTGCTTGCTGTATTGTTGTATCTATATCATCTCCTATACCGGGAATGCCTGAAGGAAAACCTGCTGGTGTAAGGTGTGTTCAATTGACGGACGACAACAAATGTAAGCTGTTTGGGAAACCGGAGAGACCCGATGTGTGTTCTAATTTGAAACCATCGCTTGAAATGTGTGGTACAGATAATTTGCAGGCCTATTCATATCTTGAAGTACTTGAAAAGAGTACTAAACCTATTTAGTGATATAAACGCGTTAGGCATAAAGAAAAAATAAATTACTATAGTTTTTTGGAAAGCATTTTACATTATATAACTCTATTTTTTGATAAATAATATACATCTGAATATATAAGGTAAAAAAACTTTGCAACTGGTGTTTTAAAAAATTCGATGCCATTTTTTGCATAGCAAAATAATGTGCCTATGATTGGAAGATTAAAAGCTTTTGTGATGGGTTTTGTAACAAAAATAATGAATATGTATTTTTTTTTGAAACTCCCTAAGTCAGAAGTTATAGTTAAAAACTTTTTGATTTTCATATATTCTCATATTTTGAAATACTATAAATTCAAGTTTTTTTGTTATATAAGAGTGAAATCTTTATTTAATCGTTTTAGTACTGCTAAATAATTGGCTAATTAAATCCAAATTTGAAATAAGGAGGTAGTATAGCATGGTAAGTATTAGATATGAAGAACACAAAGAAGAGATTGAAGTGTTAAGTAGTTTTGCAAAAAAGAGTAGCTTGATTGATTCAGATTTGTTTGTTAAATATGAAGTGAAGCGAGGACTACGTGATCTAGATGGTAAAGGAGTACTTGTTGGACTTACAGAAATTGGGGAAGTGCATGCTTACATTATTGACGAAAATGAGATGATTCCTATTCCAGGAAAGCTTATGTATAGAGGGATAGATGTTAGTGAAATTGCAGATGGTTTTATAAAGAATGGAAGGAACGGTTTTGAAGAGACATGCTATCTGCTTTTATTTGGTGATATGCCCAATAGAAAACAGCTGACCGATTTTGAAAAGTTACTTTCGGATTATAGGCAATTACCGGATAATTTTGTAAGAGATATGATTCTCAAGTTTCCTAGTAAGGATATGATGAATGTATTGGCAAGAAGCATTTTGGGATTTTATAGTTATGATGAGTTTGCCGATGATATTTCTATATCAAATGTACTTGATCAGTGTATTCGATTGATTGCATGTTTTCCTTCAATTGCTGTATATGGGTATCAGGCGTACGCTCATTATCGTGGAAACAAGAGTTTATTTATTCATAGTCCAAAACCTGAATTAAGTACGGCGGAGAATATATTGCATATGTTAAGGCCTGATAGTAAATATACAAAGCTTGAGGCAACACTTTTAGATCTTGCTCTTGTGCTGCACGCTGAACATGGAGGAGGAAACAATTCTTCTTTTGTGACTCATGTTGTTACATCAACAGGGACTGATACATACTCTGCAATAGCTGCTGCTTTAGGAGCCTTAAAAGGACCGAGGCATGGTGGCGCAAATGCTAAAGTAGTTCAGATGTTTGATGACATGAAAAACAATATAAAAGATTGGGATAGCGATAAAGAAATTAAAGAATATTTGATGAAATTGTTAAAGAAGGAGGCATTTGATCGTTCTGGACTTATATATGGTATTGGACATGCTGTATACTCTATTTCAGATCCAAGATGTGTTGTTTTGAAAGAGCATGCCAAAAAGCTTGCAGAGGAAAAAGGGCTTACTGCAGAGTTTAACCTTTATTCCAAAGTAGAAAAGTTGGCTCCGAAAGTGATAGCTGAAGTGCGAAAAATGTACAAAGGTGTAAGTGCCAATGTTGATTTTTATTCCGGATTTGTTTACACAATGCTAGATATTCCAAAGGAGATGTTTACTCCAATTTTTGCAATAGCAAGAATTGCAGGCTGGAGTGCTCATCGCATTGAGGAAATTGTAAATGCTGGAAAGATTATTAGGCCGGCATATAAGAGTGTTGCAAAAAGACGTAAATATGTAGATATTGAAGAAAGATAAAATAGGAGTTAAGGCGGTTTCAAAAAATAACCTATACATCATTCAGGTCATAAATCCCTTCAATCTAGATTTTTTGAAACCGCAATTGACCAGTTATTTTTTTGGAATCACCTAATATAACAAGAATTTTTAATATATACAAAACCGTGGTTTTAAGATTGAAAAAGGATATGCTATTTTATAAATGGTAATATCCTTTTTTCTGTTTAGGTATGGCGGATTAAAAAAATTATTTTTAACCGTTACTGTGGGCAATTTAATGAGTATAATTATATAAAAGCATCACATAAGGCGGTTTCAAAAAATAACCTATACAATATTTGGGTCAAAGCCCATCAATCTAAATTTTTTAAAACCCCAGTTGACCAGTTATTTTTTTGGAATCACCTAAAAGATGAAAATCGTACGATTTGAGGATGGACCATGTTTCTTAGAAATAAAAAACTAAAAGACATTGAGTTTTTCTATTATTCCTTTTTTACCTTTATTTAAAAGAAGGAAAAGAAAAGTTTTAAGCTTAAAACAATATTCTTTTTTTAGGAGAATAGTATATGATTGGTGTGTTAACTATGAACAAAGAAAGAGACAACATGTTAGTTGAAAGTACCTTAAAGGGCAATATAAAGTCCTTTGAGGAACTAGTAAAGCTATATCAAGGCAAAATATTTAACTTTCTTTCAAAAATGACTGCATCACGAGAGGATGCAGAGGAAATAACTCAGGAGGTGTTTATAAAGGTATATAAAAACCTATATAAATACAATAATAAATGGAGTTTTTCCACTTGGATTTACCGTATAGCTATAAATACACTTAGGAGTGAGTACAGAAAAGTAAAAAACACAAAAGATATTGACTATTATAAAACGGTATCACAACTACCTGCAAATTTTAGTGATTACCCTGAGATAGCCTATGAAATTAAGGAGCAGCAAGGGGAGATAGTAAAGCTTATAGATCAACTTAAAGAAGATCAGAAAACCGCTTTGATATTGCGGTGTATGCAGGATTTTCCCTTTAAAGAAATAGGAGATATACTAGGGATTTCACCTGATGCTGCAAAGATGAAAATACAAAGGGCTAAGCAGACTGTATGCAGGAAGTATGAGAAATTGCAAGAAAGGGGTAGGTAAAATGAAATGCAATTTTAATTTTGAGGACATAATCAAATATACGGAAAATCAGTTGTCTGATGAGGACAAAAGAAAGGTTAAAGAACATTTAGATTCATGTGAAAAATGCAGACGACAATACGGAGTATTGAAGTATACTGAATACTACGCAAAAGACGGTTCTCCTGTAAGTGAGAACATAAGTAGAAATGTAATGGAGGCGATTGATGTGAATAGATATAGTAAGAATAAGAAGTTTTGGCTCGGGGGGGCTTTTCATAAGTCATTGCCTGTTATAAAGCCGGTTTTAGCATCAGCAGCAGTACTTATTGTGCTATTGGTAGGTGTTGCAAATTTCAATAACTTACGAGGATTAATTAATAATAGAAATAGTGTGGGACCTAGTCCAACAGATTCAGTTAATGATCCGCAAAAAACTAATGTAGCAGCAAAACCCGAAAGTACAGACCTAGAAATTCAAAATCTTGTAAAAAAGATAATGATTACACTTTATTACGCTAATTCCAATGCAGACAAAGTGGTTGCAGAGACAAGAGAAGTTGAAATAAGTAAAGATACACAAATAGAAAGCTTGGTATTTGAAGAGTTAAAAAAAAATCCAAAAGGTAAAGATTTGCATGTAGTAATACCTGAAGGGACAAAACTTTTATCTGCATCAACCGAAGATGGTATATGCACGCTTGATCTTTCTAGAGAGTTTGTTGATAACAGTCCCGGAGGATCTGCAGGAGAATTAATGACGCTATACTCAGTAATTAATTCATTGACCGAGTTTTATGATATCGATAAAGTGCAGTTCCTTATTGAAGGACAAAAGAGAGAAGCATATATACATGCCGTATTTAATGAGCCCATCGGAAGAAATGAAGAGATTATCAAAAAGGATTCAAATGAGGCAAAAGCCGAAGTAAAAGCTAGATCACAAGTTGCTATTAAAGCTATTAAGGAAAAAGATATGGAAAAACTAGCTCAATTGGTTCATCCTGTTAAAGGTGTACTGTTTTCGCCCTATTCTCATATAGATTTAGAAAAGGATAAAGTATTTATGAAGGATGAGTTAGCAAATCTGTTAGAGTCAAGTGAAGTATTTAACTGGGGCATATATGATGGAGTAGGTGACCCAATTGAATTGACGTTTTCGCAGTATTATGAAAAATTTATATATGATCAGGATTTTGCCAATGCAGAAATAATTTCATACAATGAAATTCAGCAATCGGGAAACACTCTTGTCAATATCTCAGATGTTTATCCTGACGGGAAATTTGTAGATTACTATTTTTCTGGATTTGATCCTGAGTATTCAGGAATTGATTGGGCAAGCCTTAGGCTGGTTTTTGAGCAGTATAATGGTCAGTGGTATCTTGTATGTGTAGCACATGGTCATTGGACTATTTAGAAAAAGTGAAGTTTTGAATTTGTAACATATTATTTCAAGAACTAAAGCTCCGAGGCTAAGAGAATGTAAACTCGCTACGGGTCGAATCAAAACTCGCTTCGCTCAAACAGTGATTCGACTGTTCCTTCGCTTCGTTAACATTCTCTAAGCCTCTACGCAGATGTTCTTTCCATAATATCTTACAAAAAGGTTGAGCACCTGTTTAGAAAACATTTGCTTTTTCTTTATACCGTTCTTTGGTATGATTATACTAAAGACAGTATAATTTTTTACGAGGTGATAAAATTTGAATAAGTTGATAATAGCAGCTTTAATTGGATTGCTGATTTTTACAGCTTGTGATGAGGATACAAAGAACGATGCTAAAGAGGACGTACTTCCGACTTCTGTAAAGTCAGGAGATAATATTATAAATCTTAGTGAAATTAATATTTCTGGTATTAAAATAAAAGATTTGGATACAGATCAGGATTCAATTCTAATAAAAGATGGTATAATCCGTGAGTTTTGTGATTATATTAAAGGGTTAAAATTAACGAAAACAGATGAACCATGGCCTTTAGATTATGAGACAGAAATTTTGGTGGCTGGAGAATCGGTTTTAAAAATTAGTTTTTCGGGAAGATCAGTTGAGTTCAATGAGAAAGTAATATTAGAAAACACTGTTTTAGAAAGAGGTAGTTATGAGGTGGGGGATTGGATATCTGAAAATATTAAGTATTTTTATGAAGGTAAGGTTTTAGATCCACAAAATATTGAAGGCCCTGCAAGTATTCATTTGCCTGAAGCGGAGTTTAAACTCGATATTTTTGATAAGGGAAATGCTAAAATAAATCAACTTGAAGTATATCCTAAATTATATGACTTTGTGAAAGAAAGTTTTTGCAATCGGCAGCTTGAAATTGTGGGATACAAAAGGATACATGATTATAAATTAATGGAGCAGCATAAAAGAAGTGCAATGGACAATACTAGAGCAATAGTAATTGAGAACTTCGGTGATTATATAAAAGTTGACTCAATTGGTGGATATGATGAAGTGATTTCTGCTTCAAATATTGTATTGTCTGCTAACCAAAAAAATCTAGGGATTTATCAATTTTATACCGATAAGGCGATAATTGATATTGAGGTGGATAATGTAATTTCAAGAGGTTTTGAGGATGTTTTTAGTACAAATGAAAAAGTATCAAAGGATTTGACACCGTATGATATTGAAGTACTGTTTGATAAAAGGGAAGCTCATTATATTGATTTCATATGCAAAAACCTTGGCATAGAGAATTGGGATGGACGTCAGCCAACAAGTTTGGGAAAGAGCAAAATTAGTATGAATAATCAAGGAGGATCATACACTGTATTGGAATTATGCAATGATATTGACTTGAGGCTTTTATTTTTTAAAGAGGATAAATTCATTGACTATATAGATTATGGAGGTAGGGTGGCTGGGACTGACTATCGCTTGGAGAAAGCCGGAGACAAAGTGTTTGTTGTAGGTAAAAGTTGCAGGGGACATGGAACAGGAGAGAGTAGATATTTTGAAGACTGGTATACACTAACTGACAAAGCTAAAAAACTTGTTGTAAGTTTACCCTATGATGATTTTATTCAGGGACCTGTTGAAGGTTATTCTTTACAGGCAAAGGGTATTAAACTAAATGCTAATAAGGATATTAGTTTGACAGCAAATTACCAACTGAAAAAGTTCTATTTACCGATTATTGATATTGGGAACGAAAGTAGTGGATTAACTGTAGAGGTGGCAAAGAAGGTCGTATTCAAATGGGACGAGGGAAAAAATATTTTTGTGTCAGAATTTGCACCAAATGATGCAGGTATAACAGAAGTTACTCCTGAAAGTGAAGAGATAACCAGAAAGTGCACTGATATTCTTAAAAATGAATACAAGAAATTGACTGAAGCTATGTTATTACTTGATGAGGAAGTGCATGAGAATATAATACAATACATGAAACGTTCGTGGGAGCTTTTTTTGAATGATTGTGAGGATTGTGATGAAAAGGCTGCGTTGCTTAAAATGTTATATGAGAATTATTAGCTATATAATCAAAAAACTCTATTACTAATTTATACCTTTAACTTAAAAGGATTTAAAGTCATGAGCAAATCGAATTTTCTTGATAATAATTTAATAAACATATATAATTGTACTATAAATATTTTATGGTAGCATGGTAGGATGGTAGAAAATGAAAAATAAAATCCAATCTTTATATTTTCACTTTGTAAAAAAGTGGTTTTCTCGTCTTACCCATAATCCATAATTTGCATAGGTTTGTAGAATGGTAGTGTGGAAGAACTATGAAATTATCAGGAGGGGTAAAAAATGTTTAATAGTGAGTCTTTGGAAGTTCCAGCAAAACAGAAAATAACGATTAATATTATTGGAAGTCTGATTGACAAAGTGACAACTGTGCTTGAGGAATTTGAACCGGGGCAGAAAGACTTTATAATTCCACTTCAGGATTTTGGGGTTGAGCCTAGAAAGGTAACTGAAGTTGTAGAAAAAGAAGTGGAGATAACAGTTCCAGCACGTTTACATCCATCTGTTTTAGACATGAATAGATTCAACCTTGACCGTGCAGGTGGGGGTGGAATAGGAATTGGTGTTCAAATCTACTTTCATGCCAAAGTAAAATCAATAAAAGAGCCTGAAATAATTGTCAACGGTGAAAGAACATTAATTGTAAAGCATTTTGGTCATGTTTTTAAAGAACTTCTTCAATATCCCGGAGGTTTTGAAATTGAAATATATGATCACAAGAGAAGGCATGTTGGTATGGGATCTTCCGCCGGTACTATGTGTGCTGCGTGTATTGGGATTAATGAAGTTTTGGGAAGGCCTTTTACTGGAAGAGAATTGAGAAGAATTTTAGGTTATCATTCCTGTGAAGAGAGTCCAAATGGAAACGGCTATCTTATAAGAGCATTTGAAACCGGTATTGGAGCGATGGTAGGCGTAAACGGTGGCTGGGTATTAGGTACTGATGACCTTGAAATGGTATACAAAATAGATTTGCCTGATACAAAAGTTATAATGTTTATTCCTGATGTTCCAAGTCTTGATGATGAATTTACCGGGAAAGAAACCGCTGCAGATTCAGAAGTAGAACTTCTTATGAGAAGAGCAAGATATTTAGATTCAATGCAGTCAAGTGTAAAAGCCCATATTACACTTATGAATATGCTGCCTGCAATGATAAAGAGGGACTTAAAGTCAATGGGAGATGCAATGTTTGATTTGAGCTTTTTAGGTTCAAAAAGGGCAGAGTGTGAAAAACATGGATCTTTTGGAGCACCTATATATAACTATATCAGTACATTTAGGGAGATTGGCGCAGAGGTTGCCGGTATGAGCTCAGTGGGTCCAACTATATTTGCATTGACACAAAAGCAGGATGTTTACGATAGAATTATGAAATATTTGAGAGTACATGGAATACCTGAGAGCAGAATTATTGAAACCTGTGTGGATAATGTAGGAGCAAGAGTTAAGGAAAACGGAGTGGAAAGGATTTTTCAACATGAAGGATGGTTGCAAGGTTAAAATTTGTGGTACCACCAATATTGAAGATGCATTGATGGCGGCTGAAGAAGGTGCAGACTACTTTGGCGTGGTTGTAGAGGTCGAATTTTCAAAACGATCACTTTCTGTTGAAGAGGCTTTGAAATTGTTTGAAAATCCACCTATTCCTGCTGTTGCACTTGTGTTTAATATGAAAGAAGATAGATTACGATATATGCTTGATAAGCTTAAGCCTTATGCTGTCCAGTTTTTAAGTCAGGAAGATTTTGACCTTATAAAAAGACTTAAAAAAAATTATCCTAGCGTTCAGTTTTGGCAGTCTGTTCATCTTCCTAAAGAGGGCAATGAGGTTTGTTTTGAAGAGATTAAAAACACAGTACAAAAGTATATTGAAGCAGGTGTAGACCTTTTACTCTATGACACTGTGGCTACTGTACAAGGGCAGCAGAAGTTTGGAGGCACAGGGTTGACTTCCGATTGGAACCTAGTAAAAAGGTTGATAAATGAGGTTGAACATAAGGTTCCCGTATTGCTGGCAGGGGGAATAAAACCTGAAAACGTAGCCGAGGCAATTTGTTGCATAAATCCTGACGGTGTAGATTTATGCTCTGGTGTGGAAGCTGTTCCGGGCAAAAAGGATCCTTTTAAAGTAAAAGAATTAATAGAAAAAGTTAAAAGGAAAGGTGGAAATCAAGAAAAATGAAAGCAGCTGTTGTTTACGGAAAAGATGATATAAGGGTAGAGCAGTATCCTACCCCTAAGGCGGCTAAAGGTGAAGTGATAGTAAAAATAAAAGCTTCCGGAATTTGTGCTACCGATGTAAAAACTCTTTTGGGTCAGGGGTTGCCAAAAGATTTACCTACCATTTTAGGACATGAAGTAGTTGGCGAAGTATATGAAATGGGAGAAGGGGTAAGTGGTTTTAATATCGGTGATAGAGTGGCGGTTTATCCTATAGCAGTATGTGGTGAGTGTTACTATTGTAAAAATGACAAGCACAATTTGTGTATGAAGGAATTTGGTTTAGGACATGGTATTGATGGAGGTTTTGCTGAGTATGTCAAATTGCCTGAACAGATTGTCAAAATAGGAGGAATAGTAAAAATTTCTGATGCTCTTTCCTATGAAAAAGCTGTAATGTCGGAACCTTTATCATGTGGAATTGCTGCATTAAGGGCAAACAAGGTGAAACCTGGTGATAGAGTGGTGGTTGTTGGTGCCGGGCCTATGGGGCTCATTCATCTAAAGGTATCAAAATGGGCAGGTGCTACTGTTATAATGGCAGACCTGCTTGATAGAAGACTTGAAACGGCCAAAGAGATGGGTGCAGATTATTGTATAAATGTTTCAGAGTGTGATCTTTCAGAAAAGGTAAAAGAAATAACCGAAGGTACCGGTGCTGAAGTTGTAATAACTTCCCTTGGAGTTCCAAAGGTTATTTCGGATAGTTTCAAGCTTGTGAGAAAAGGTGGAGTAGTAAATGTTTTTGGAGGGCCTCCTGCAGGTCAGCCGGTTATGTTGGATCTTAGGTGGCTTCATTATGAGGAAATTACGTTGACAGGAACTTTCGCTGCAACTCCTGATGATTTCAAAAAAGCTTTGGAATTGATTTCAACTGGTGAAATATATGTTGAGGACATGATAACGGATAGATATACGCTTGATAACATGCTTGATGCTGTTGAAAGAGCTAAGAACCATGAAATGATTAAGGGATTGGTATTGTTTGAATGATTTTAGATGTATTTTGGAATTATTTTTTATATAAATGGAGGAATATTTTATGAACGGTATGGAGAGTAGGCTACGTAGAATTATTAAAAAAGATACGGGCAGAAGTCTTGTTATTGCGGTTGATCACGGTATGGCACTTGGACCAATGACCGGTATTTCAGACTTAAAAAGTACTGTCAAAATGCTAGATGAAACTGGAAAAGTGGATTCATGGTTGATTACAAAAGGTATGTATACATATGCGTTTGAACCTGCAGGAACACCAGGTGTTATTATGCGTGCTAGTGGAGGTGCTACAATTGCAGGGCCTAATCTCACACACGAGGGGATTACGTCGTCGGTAGAAGAAGCACTATCACTTGGAGCAGACGCAGTAGCTGCTTCAGCTTTTGTTGGTTCAGAGTTTGAACATGAAACTTTGGCGGATATGTCAAAATTGGCTACCAGCTGCCGTAGATGGAATGTTCCATTGCTTGGTGTAATGGGACTTGGAAAGACAAACGAAGACAAGAAAAAAGACCCGAAATTTATTGCTCTTGGAGCAAGGGTATGTGCTGAGCACGGAGCAGACATTGTTAAGACTTACTATACTGAGACAGATTTTGAAAAAGTAGTAGCTGGGTGTCCAGTTCCTATAATGATTGCAGGAGGTCCAAAATGCGAGACCGATCTTGATACGCTCAACATGATTTATGGATCACTTCAAAGTGGTGCAAAAGGTATTGTAATGGGACGTAATGTATGGCAAAGTCCACACCCTAAAGCGTTGTTGTCGGCTGTATACGGTATGATACATGAGAATATGGATGTAAAAACGGCATCTGAGCTTCTTGAACATAGCAAAAATTCTTAATTAGGCAAAATCAAAAAAATAGTTGATCAACTGGAGTTTCAAAAAATTTGATAGCATTTTTTGAGAAGCAAAATAATATACTTATGCTTGGGAGCTTAAAAGCTTCCATAATGAGCTTTGCACCTAAATTATTGAATAAGTATTCTTTTGAAACTCTTTTACAAACTTGGGTAGAACCTGTTTTAGTGTCAAATGATGTAATTCTATGCGAAGGTATTGGAATGGAGTTATTTGACACTAAAACGAGGCAGGTGCCAACCTTAATATTAGTTTATGAAATAGCACTATCACTAATTTGCTATTTTGTATTTTTATTTATAAGTGCGTCAAACTTATCTTTAAATTCGCTATTTAAGTCATACTGCATACCCATTTGTGATGCGATAAGCGCATCTTTTTTCATTCCTGCTTTATCAAGAGAGTCTGCTAGATTATACCAGTCTTGTGCTGACTCAGGATGACTTTTAATTTTCCTAAAAAAGTAGGGTACAACATTGTTGGAATAATATGTACTTGTATCACTCGCAGTTTCAAGCTGTGAACCGTTCCATTGAAGTAATTGAATATTATAGGTATCATTTTCTTCCCTATTCCATATAGCAAGGTTCGATTTGGAAGCATTTCTGCTATTTTCGGGAACTTTTAAAACTTGGAGTCTGTTATAGCTTAGGTTAAAAAGCTCATTGAAATTATAACTGTCTTTATCAAGTGAGTAACCTCGTAAGTCAGCAGTGTTGTCAGCAGATTTTAAAGCTATTATAAGCTGCTTTTTACCTTCACCGGTTAGATCGACAACTTCTCTGTAATGAACGCTATCATATCCTGTGTTGCTAATTTCAGCAGCCTTATACCAATTATCGTTTTCTTTCTTTAAGATAATTGTTTTGATTTCATCAGTGTCTCTGAATGTAACAACTAATTCATTTTGTAGGTCATCGTCTAAATCACCAAAACTTATTCTATCGGTATTTAACGGGTATTTTGGTGTCAGTATTATGCCGCTTTCTGGTACAAATCTTTGAGCAATTTCGTTAAAGTTCTCATGCGACTTCTGGGGTTGCCTAGGTAAAATGGTTGATAGTTGTTTGTTTAGTCCCTTAAAAAGCGCTTCAACAGGATTTACTCTAAAGGGAGTAAAACTAGGTTTTATTATATCTGGTCTTTTAGGAGATTTTTGATTTTTGCTATTTTTTGATAATAGCATTCTGCCAGCTAGAGCTATCCCGATTATAGGAAATGGAAACATATCTTTTGTCTCCTTTTTTGAAATAATATTCTGTGTCATTATATGAATATAGCTTAAAATGTGTTAATGATAAATAAAAATTAATTTTACCATTGACAAGTACTAAATCCTTCTTTCACCAGAAAGAACATGAAAGCGGTGCTCATTGTTGAATGCTTAGATCTACGTTGTCGGGCATAATACAAATATTATAAGGGATTATTACCTAAAGTGTTAAAAAACCATGCGTATTTATGGAATTAGTAGCGATGATTAATATATAAGAGATTTTAAGAGGTAAGATCCAGTTTATATAAATAAGCTCAGTTATAAATATTTCTACATATAATATAATTAACCCACAAAATTTATCGTTGGACTATTTAAAAACAATTCTGTAAAAAAGTGATTTCTACAGAATTGATCCAATTTACTTAATATTTTTTTAGTATTATTACTCCCTCATCAATTAAATTTTGCCTTATAGTTATCCCATTTTTTTTATATGGAATGGAGATTGCATAATACGAAATTCCAACCATCAAATCCCTAGTAATAGCTCCATCTTTTGAAAATATTTCACTTAACCTTTGTCCAATACCACTTGATTCACAAAACAAATTAACAGATTGACTAAACTCAAAATCATACTGAAGAGCTTTTAAAATCATTGTACAATACATTTTCGAAGATAACATTGCCTTTGGCTTTATTGTATTATCAGGGTATCCTTTTACTACTCCTAATTTTACAGCATAAGCTACTTGCTTTTTTGCCCAAAATGATATCTGAACACTATCTTTAAAATCACTTAATAATTGGTTGGCTTCCGAATCACTTAAAACTAATGCATTTTGTTCTTCATTCAATAATCTTAATAACATTATAATTCCAGTTTCTCTGTCAGCAAGCATTCCAAGACCGGGGTTATATGAAGTAGATGATATTCCTTTATATAGGCCATGACGATATAATTCCTCTGCGTTTAGTTCAAAATAATATACATCAGCAAATATAACTATAGGGCTCATTGATATAAATAACAAAACTAATGTATAAATTATTAGATTTGTAAAAATTTTTTTCATTTATCTCACACTCCAAATTTAGTTTTCCATATACTAATTATATTATAATTGGTATATAGAAAACAAATAATTAAACTCAACTAAAAATCATCCATATTATATATTAATACTAATTCAAATTTTTCATTATCAAAAGTTGGAACTTATATTTTAGCCATACCAATTATAACATCTGCTTATTGATAGTTCCTTTTCAGTTACTTCTATATAACTTGCATTTGCATAACCCTACCATACCCCTACCATACCCGACCATAAACTACTATTGTACTTTGGAGTTATGTTTGATATAGTAATAGGCAAGAACAAATAAATAACTGAGCAACTGGAGTTTCAAAAAACCTGATTTGATAGGCTTTGTAAAAGAAATAATGGACATGTTTTTTTTGAAACTCCCTTAGTATCAAAACGACATATCTTGTTATTCTTGAACTTAAAAAAATAAATATGGAGGGCTATACTTATGAAAAAGGGTATTGTAAGAAGAATATCTACGCTGTTTCTAGTATCTATAATTCCAGTATTATTGTTTGCATGTAATTCAAATAACTCTAATACTACATCGCCGAAAGAAAATCTGCCTGAAGTTACTCCTAGTCCTACAGTAAAAGTAAGTGATGCAAATGTTGAAGTCGAAAACACACCAACTAGTACTCCAGAACTTCCGAAGGTCAATCAGAAAAAGATTAAAGCAAAGGGATTGTATCTAACTGCTTCCACAGCAGGCGCAAGGCTTGAACACTATATTGAATTGGCCAACACTACAGAGATAAATAGTTATGTTATAGATGTAAAAAATGATTACGGTATTGTCAGTTTTGATTCTAAAGTTCCTTTAGCCTCGGAAATTGGTGCAATTGAAAAGCTATATAATGTTGAAAATGTTATAGAGAAACTCCATGATAATGACATATATGCTATAGCAAGAATAGTATGCTTTAAAGATCCTATACTGGCAAAAAATAAGCCGGAAATGGCGATAAAGAATCCTGAGGGTGGACTCTATGTTCAAAATGAGATGAACTGGGTAAATCCCTATAATAAGGACGCATGGCAGTACAATATAGATTTGGCAAAAGAGGCACTTGCAAAAGGGTTTGATGAAGTTCAATTTGACTATATAAGATTCCCTGGTGGAAGGAAAAGTCAAATGGTTTTCGAGGGTAAAGACGACAGGGAAATGTATGAAGTAGTAAACGATTTTCTGGCTTATGCAAGGAAAGAACTACCAAATGCAATAATAGCCGGGGATGTATTTGCAATTACCCTAGAGAGTCCTGGTGACACTGAAGGAATAGGGCAATATTTTGAACTAATTGGTGAAAACCTTGACTATTTATGCCCTATGGCATATCCTTCTCACTATGCAAATGGGCAGATTATAAACAATGTTAAGTTCCCAAAACCTGATTTAGACCCTTATGGTATTATCAAAAATACCTTGCTTAAGGCTAAATCAAGATATGAAAAAGTAGAGGGGCATAAACCTATTTTGAGAACATATTTGCAGGACTTTACTGCAACATGGATTGGAAAAGGAAACTGGCAGTATTATGAAGATGAGCAGGTTAGGCAGCAAATACAGGCTGTATATGATGCAGGATATGAAGAGTGGTTTTTGTGGGATCCAATGAACAATTATAGAGAAGGCGCTTTTTATAAGGAATAAGTAAGTGATTTAAAAAAAACATACTCAATATTTCAGTTGCAAAGTCCATTAATTCAAGTTTTTTGAAAAACAGTGGATCAGTACAATGAAAATTTCGGATTATTTAACCCTAATCAAATACACCTCTTTCACTTAATAGAAAAGAGGTGTATTTGATTTTTTTATAGGCAAATTTATTAGGCGGTTTCAAAAAATAACCTATACAGTATTTAGGACACAAAGCCTATTTCGGAAGTTAAAAGCTTCCCAAAAGAGGAACATTATTTTGAAAAGCAAAAATGTAAGTCGAATTTTTGAAACTGCAAGTGACTAGTTATTTTTTGGGGGAATCACCTTAATATAAAAATGGATAATTAAAAAGCTGCTAGTTTACATAAAACAACAGCTTAAAGACATTGGTAGTATTAAATTCATATCTTATTCTCAAAAATATCTTATACTAAAAGTATGAGATTGTCAAGAAATAATTAGAAAATGAAACCATTCTAAACTTATCAATTACTTAAAATGATACATGGTATAGGATAATAAAAAGTTGACAAATTCAAAGCTTTATTTTTTTTGTTCTTTCAAATATAATAAAATTCCTATAAGAAAAGGGAGGTACAAAAAAATGGCTGCAAAAAATCACCCGTCATATAAAGAGGAGCTTCAAAGGTGCAATTATACACTAGGTTATGTTGAAAAGAGCTTAGAGACCACTATAAAGAAAAAAGAAAAGCTCGATAATGACATTGACAATGTGTCAAAGCATTTTACTTCGGAAAATAGCCAGAGCTTTATAGATATGATGATTAATACAACAATCAGAGATAGCCTTGCTTTAAGACTCAAAAATCTTTTGGTGGCAAGAAGTAAGCCTTATTTTGCACGTATAGATTTTAAAGAGAAAGACAGCAGTAAAAATGAAAAACTCTATATAGGCAAGATGTCTTTGATGAGGGATGAAGATCAAGAGGTAATTATAGTTGATTGGCGTGCTCCTATTGCAAACTTGTATTATGAGGGGAGAATCGGAGAAGCTCATTATTGGTGCCCAGATGGTGATATAGAAGGTGAACTTACTTTAAAAAGGCAGTTTGCGATTAACGAGGGTATTTTACAGGAGATTTTTGATATTGATATAACCACAAATGACGAATTTTTGCAGACATATTTAGGTGCAAACAGCGACAACCGACTCAAGGAAATAGTATCTACAATACAGGTTGAGCAGAATAAAATAATCAGAGCCGACATGTGGAAACCTTTGATAGTTCAAGGGGCTGCAGGAAGTGGTAAGACTACCATTGCACTTCACAGGATTGCATACCTTGTCTATACCTTTGAGAAATCCTTTGAACCTGAAAACTTTATGATTATTGCACCGAATAAGCTGTTTTTAAACTACATATCTGAAGTGTTGCCTGAACTAGGTGTGGAGAGGGTTAAACAGACTACTTTTGAAGAATTTGCAATGGAGTTGATAGGTAAAAAGTTTAAGCTAAAGAACCCATTTGAGAAACTTACAAAATTTGTGAATCAAAATGTGACAAAAGAAGAAATAGAGGCAAATAATATATTGAAGAATTGTTCACAGTTTAAGGCATCCATGTTATTTAAAGATGTAATGGATGAATATGTTAAGCAAATTGAAAAATCCTTTATTCCAAAAGAGCATTTTAAGATTGCTAACATGGTTGTTTTTAATTATACTGAGATAAATGATTTGTTTTTAAACCAGTACAAAAATTGGCCGATTGTACGTCGTATTGATGAAATAAAAAAGTATCTTTCAAACCGGCTGAAGAAGAAAAAAGATATAATAATACACAAGCTTAATGAGCAGTGTGATAATGAGATAAAGGACTTGAAAACTACAATGCAAGAGAGCCCTGAAAGGCAGAAACTTATAATTGCAGCAATTGATAAAAGAGATATGGTAATAGGCAAAATAGAGAGTTATGCCAAAAGTGCTGTAAAAGAATACATAAAGAATATATCAAAGTTTAGCCCGTATAAGTATTATTCCGATTTTGTAGATAATGAAGAGTTGTTTAATAAACTTCTTGAAGGAAAGATTGATAAGAATTTGGCTAATAATATCAGAAATTACACTAAGGACACGCTTAAGTCAGGTTATCTAGAGATTGAAGATATTGCCCCAATAATATACTTAAAATATCTAATACATGGAATGGATGAAAAAATACCCGTTAAGCATATTGTAATAGACGAGGGGCAGGACTTTAGTGCATTTCAATTTTATGTACTTAAAAAGATAGTAAAAGATAGTTCTTTTACTATCCTAGGTGACCTGTGCCAGAGCATCCATTCCTATAGGGGAATAAGAACTTGGCAGGATGTTGTAGATGATGTTTTCCAAAGTCAGAAATGTGGATTCCTTACCTTAGAAGAAAGTTATAGAACAACGGTGGAAATAATGAATGCGGCAAATACGGTTATAGAAAAAATCAAAGACCTTAGTGAAGTACTTGCAAAACCTGTAATAAGGCATGGAAATAAAGTTGAGATGATTAAAAAGCAAAATATGGAGAAAATAGCAGAAGATATAAGTGAGAAGATAAAACAGTATAGAAGTGAAAACTTTAAAACTGCTGCTATAGTATTAAAGACTGTGGAAGAGTGCAAAAAGATGTACAAACTTCTAAAAGGAAAGATAGATGATTTAAATGTAATAACAGGTAAGGAAGAAGAATATAAAAACAGTACACTTATTGTTCCTTCTTATCTTACAAAGGGGTTAGAATTTGATGTTGTAATGATAGCTGATGCTAGAATTGATGTTTATGGGGAAGACGAACTGGATATAAAGCTTTTGTACATATCAATGACTAGGGCATTGCACAAGTTGTGTATATATTACTATGGTGAAAAATCGGTGTTGTTAGATAATGTGGAGGTGTAGATATGGGAGAAACAGTAATTGATATCAAAAATTTAAATAAGACTTTTGGTAAGTTTAAAGCTGTTGATAATCTTGATTTTAAAGTAAATAGAGCAGAATGTTTCGGACTTTTAGGTCCTAATGGTGCTGGAAAAACTACTTCAATGAAGATACTTTATGGCAAGTCCGAGCCGGACAAAAATAAAGATACCAAGATAAATGTTTTTGGGTTCAGCCCATATAAAGAAGATCTTATTATTAAGGCAATGTCCGGAGTTGTTCCACAGCAGGAGAACCTTGATGAGGAACTTAGTGTTGGGGATAATTTATATATATATTCAAAGTTTTATGGTATTAAATCTGAGGAAGCTAAGAAGCGGATTGAATATCTGTTGGATTTTATGGATTTAAAGGATAAAGCTAAGTCAAAAATAAAGGAATTATCCGGTGGAATGCAAAGAAGACTTACAATAGCTAGGGCATTGATAAACAATCCAAAACTTTTAATACTAGACGAACCTACCACAGGACTTGACCCTCAGGTAAGGCACCATATATGGAATAAACTAAGGGAGCTTAAGGAAAAAGGTGTTACAATGCTGCTTACAACTCACTATATGGAGGAAGCATTTCAAATATGTGATAGTTTAATTATTATGGATAAGGGAAAAAAGATTTTAGAAGGTAAGCCGAGAGAACTGTTGGCGTCAAACCTTGAGAAATTTGTTATGGAGATTTATGGGGTATGTAGTAATAATGACAAATGTAAAAAGGATATTGAGGATGCTAAAGTAAGATATGAATTTTTCAATGAGACACTGTTTGTCTATTCAAATAATTCTGAAGTCCTTTATAAAATCGGTGAGGGATTAAATGAAAATGATTATTATGTAAGGCACTCAAATCTTGAGGATCTATTTTTAAAAGTAACGGGGAGGAGTCTAAATGAACTTCAATAGTGATTATAAATTGCCTTCATTTTTTAGAAGGGTGATTAGTGTATGGTATAGACATGCCAAAGTATATATTTCGGATTTTTGGAGTAATGCGTTTCCTCCGTTTTTTGAACCTTTGATAATGTTGGTGGGATTGGGTTTTGGACTTGGAGAATATATTCAAAGTATGGGGAATGTAAGTTATATTCTCTTTCTTGCTAGTGGACTTATAGTTACTAGTGCAATGTTTACAGCTGCCTATGAGTGTACTTATGGAACATTAATCCGGTTGGATTTTGACGAGATATACGATGGAATGCTTGGAGCACCTTTGTCTACAGATGATTTGATAATTGGAGAGATACTATTTGCCGGGACAAAGGGAATATTTTTTTCACTGGCAGTACTCATAGTAGTGTGGATAGCAGGGGTAATAAGTTATCCTTTGAGTATTCTGACATTACTAGTTGGGTTTTTAACCGGCATAATGTTTGGCGCTTTATCCATGTTTATTACTTCCTTTGTCAAAAATATCAACAACTTTAATTTTTATTTTACAGGTCTGCTGTCTCCAATGTTTTTCTTTTCCGGAGTAGTGTTTCCTGTTGAAAAACTTCCAGCAGCATTTGCTGTTGTTGCAGAGGTAGTTCCTCTTACCCATTTAGTAAGATTGGCTAGGGCATTTTGTATTCCGGGAAGTATCAATACAAATTTGCTTTATGATTTATTGTATTGTATCGTTTTTATAGTTGTCACTGGTTGGTTAGCTTTAAGGGGATTAAAGAGAAGGATGATTGTTTAAGGTGATTGCAAAAAAATAACTGATTAATTGACATATGTATTTTTTTGAAACTTCCTTAAGAAATATAAAAGTGAAAGTGGTGAAATAAAAAAACTGCTAGCAATAAAGCAGCAGTTAAAAAACAATAAAAGAGCAATAATATAAGATTAAAAACAGAATTTTTTAGTAATTAAATGTATAATATATTAAAAATATTCGATTGTCAAGAAAAAATGAGAAGAAGGGTGTGAGTAACTTTTTTGCAACATATTATGGAAAGAACATCAGCGTAGAGGCTTAGAGAATGTTAACGAAGCGAAGGATTAGTCGAATCACTTTTCTTCGCGAAGCGAGTTTTGATTCGACCCGTAGCGAGTTATACATTCTCTTAGCCTCGGAGCTTTAGTTCTTGGAATAATATGTTACAAAATTAAAAATTGCACCCTTAGAAGGAGATTATGTATCGTAGAGTTTTAAAACTGTACATATAATGCATATTTGTTGTATAATAATATGTGTAAAGTAATTATAAAAACATGTATTTATCTTCTAACATATTAGAGTTTATACTGTAGGTAAATATATTCTAGGGGGAATAAATAAAAATGGGTATTATGGACAGGCTGTTTTGTAAAAAGAAAATATGTTGTATTGTGTTGATAACAATTTTAATCTCGTGTTGTATGTTTAATTCATTTGTATACGCTGAAGATCCAATGCAGGTGAATTTGGCAGTTTTAAGGGGAGAGAAAGGCTCTAGCGTTACAATACCTTTGACGGTTAGAAATGTTCCTGAATCAGGTATTTATACATGCAGCTTTTGGGTGAATTATGATAATGAGATATTCGATTCGGTAAGTATTACACCAGGAGAATTGATAACTAATTCAAATGATTTTAACTCTAATGTCAACAGTTCAAGAGGATTTGTAGCAATGACTTTTGAGTCACCAGCTGACGAAAGTAGGGTGATAAAAAGTGATGGTAATATAGCATACATCAAATTGACTATTATGGACAATGTGAGAGATGGTATATCTATTCTTTCTCATAATCTTTCAAGAGCTTCAGTATATGCTACCGGAACCGATGAAATTACAGGAGTGGTATATAGTGGTGGTGCGATAGCAGTTGGAAATGCGTCAGTGCCGTCGACAGTACCAACACAAACAGTGACACCAACAGCTACACCAACAGCTACACCAACACCAACAGCAACTCACACAGCAACAGCAACACCTACAGCAACTGCAACGACAAGAGTTACAGCAACACCAAGACCAACTACTACTACAATTACTGGGATGCCAACGATGCCGGGGGGGCAAGTCACACCAACTGTGTCACCAACAGGAGGTATTCGCATTCCAAAAGATATAACCTCACACTGGGCAAAATTATATGTCCTAAGGCTTGTAAATAGGGGAGTCATTCAAGGGTATCCAGATGGTACAATAAAGCCTGACAATAATATAACAAGGTCAGAAGCAGTAACGGCACTTATGAAATCAATAGGATATGGACCAGCTCAAAATGCGGAATTTGATTTTGGAGATAAAAAGGATATTCCAAATTGGGTAAAAGGATTTTTAAAGACTGCTCTAGACTTAAAGGTAGTTGGTGGATATGAAGATAATACCTTTAGGGCTTCTAGAAATGTTACTAGGCAAGAAGTGGTTATAATGCTAATGAAAACATATAATTTCGAACCTTCTCAGACCTCTAAGATTATTCTTGCTGACGAAGAAACGATTGCTCCATGGTCTAAGAAATTTGTCAATACGGCATGTAATTTAGAAATTGTTAAGGGCTATAGTGATAATACATTTAAGCCTAATAAGAATGTTACAAGAGCCGAGCTCTTTACTATGATTGCAAAGTGTCTTGAGTACTTAGAGAGACAATAATACGGCAAAATCAATTAAATAACTAATCGAGCGGAGTTTCAAAAAATTTAATTGACGTTTTTTTTGGAATCACCTAATGTATAATAAAAAGACCTGTAAGACATGAAGAACATGTTTTACAGATCTTTTTTGTTGTTCATTCTAATTAAAATAACGATATTGACTGGTAAGCTTTAAAAGTATAAATAAACGTGCTGGGTCTTTGTATTCAGGCTTGACCATGTAGTAAATATAGCTTTCTAATACGCTTATGTCAGCCAACTGACGACCTTCAAGCTTGAAATTAGTATATCCCATAGGCACATACTTTTCATAAATATCTATAGGCTTAATATGAGTTCTATAATTAGTGGTTTCATAGAATTCAAGGTTCATTTGCTCACATTCAAAATCCTTATAACCAAATGGCTGGTTTGGTGTTTTCATGTGCTCGGTGAGAGCAATTTGGTATTTTCCAATATAGTCGTAATGCTCTTTTCTGCGTTTGCAATTTGGAGTGCAGCAAGCATTGACAAGAAGTTCACAGCGGTCTTTATGAGGGATTTTTGATAATTCCTCAAAACGGTTATTCCAATTATAATCTAGTACTACAAGATTGTAATCCTTTTCTAGCTCTTCTTTTAAGCCTGCAACATCTTCTAGCTGTTTGCAAGTGGAACTTACAAGTTTATATTTTGGAAAGTTTTTTCTGATGTAATCTTCTAGAATAGGAGAAACAACAATAACTTCATTTAGTCCATTATGCCCCTTTTCTAAACACCAATTACAAAACTCATCACTTAAATGCTCTTCCTTTATATGAGGATTACTGAAGGTATACCGTAGTGGAATTCCACGGGCATTGAACTGTTTCATTATTTCAACCATGATATTTCGATCCATCGTTCCGCTGAAAGCACGTCCACCATTCCATAATGCTGTTGGAAATGTCCCATAGACAGAAGCGATAGATATATTTGGATAAAACCATTCAGGTTTCATTTTCATTATTTCGTATATTAAAATATTTAGTTTAAAGTGCCTCACAAAATCGGGCAAATGAAATTTTATGCTCATGATAACCCTCCACATAATAAAGTTTGAGATATGAATAAAATGCTTGTAATATATAGAATTGTATCATTTGTGCGAAAAAAGTTCAATACACCCAAATTTCAAATAGTGATAAATTTCTTTATGATTTGTGATGTCGACTTCAAAAACTCAATTGGGGCGTATATATCACTAATATATGAAATTGGCTACGATGTAAAATTTACAAAAAGCATTTTGTGCAAAAAAATAGTAGAAAAAATTCCATATGAAATATATTGAGTTCTAATAAATGAATTAGGTAGTTTCAAAAAAATACAAATTCACTATTTCTGTTACAGAGGCCATCAAATCGAATTTTTTGAAACTAGTTGATCAGTTATTTTTTTGAATTTTATAGGAAAACGTTATTGAACAGCCTAAAATATTCTCTAAACAAAACTTAATCGCTGAAGAATTTAATTTATTGGAAATATTTTAGTACTAAGCTAAGAAGTGAACAATAGAAGGAGCAGTAGTTGTAGGGGAGTGGTATTTTACGCTTAAATTGATATTGATACAGATACATTATGACTTTATTATTGTAGATTACCAATTAAATTTTTAGATTTATGTATAATATAATTAAAACATAAGACTAACTTTACTTATGTTCACATATATACAAGAACACATATATAATTCGTTAGCATTTTGTGTGTTTTTAAAACATACTATCGAAAAAATGTTTGCTATGGTATATAATTACACACAAGGTCAAATAAATGATTTTGTTTGATTCCACAAACTAGTCGGCTACAATTACTGTTATTCTCAATATGTACAGTAATTTATTGTTTGTGTCCAATATGTACAAAAAGATATACTGTAGAAAGAAAGTTTGGAAATATGTAAAAAAATAAAAGAAGGGTGATAAGTCTAATGGAAAAAAAGAGTTTATTCTTAGGAATTATATTGAGTATAATAATTATAAGTTGCAATTCTGTTTTTGCAGAAGTTGAACCCAACGCTAATATTACACCAAATGGTGGAGTTAGTTTTAATATTTCTTCTACTACACCAAGTGATTGGAATTCAAGTTATGGCTATTATTTACTACAAGGATATAACTATAATATTTCCTGCAATACAAGTAGCTCTGGAGGAGCAATAGGTGCTTTTTGGTATTATAATAATTATTACAATAATTATTATAATATTACTATGACACCGCAAAGTTCAACTGTTTTTTCTTGTACTTTTAGTCCCACTAATAATCATTATAACCCTGCTTTTTATAATTCAACTCCATGTTACAGTGCTCCTAAAAAATTATACTATCAAGTATTAAATAGTGCCATGAATGCGGGGAATGTTACAAAAATTGGATGTGATGTTACTAGGTGGGGGCTTAGTACGTATACTTCCATTGATAGTGGATTTTACTTCAATTCTGCTCTAAGCAATCCAATATATGGACCTGGGACAGGTACAGATGCAGTTTTTCACGGAACAACTAATACATATAATTGTTTGGCGTATTCAGTTGGGATTTATAGCAGATGGGAAATGCCAACCGAATGGTATGAAACTCCCATTGGAACGTATAATAATAAGCCACTTTATGGGCCTACATTAGCTGATCTTGAATATTATATGGAAGGGTACTATCCGGATGGAACTTCAAGGAGTGGGAATAAGTTCTATAATTCGTCAACAAGTTTTGTAAATGACACGACAAAAGTTATTTATTACAAAAAGATAGAATCTATTTATTATGGTGGAACATTAGTTGCTTATCAACATATGCCTCATTTTTCATTAGTTAGAACATATAACACAAAACACAAGTGGTGGATCTGGTACTATTATGGCAAAATGGGGTTGTGGAGAATTAATCAAAACAACAGGTATGTATTATAACAATCAAGGTTCATATGGTACTCCCACATACTTTTTCCACTAACCTATACAGTAATGAGATTTATAGATGAAAAAGGAGGATATTTTTTATGGTAAATAAAAGAAAGGTGTTGTTGGTAATTACTGTTGTAATTTGTATATCGGTTACGGGGATGGCTGCATACTCTTTTGGTATAAAAGGTCTTGGTTATAACAAAATAGAAGATGAATACTATAATTTAGATAATTTTGTTCCAAATAAAAATGTCAAAGGAGGTTATGAACAAATAGTAGAAGAACAAATGCCAATTGATCAAAGCATGTCCATTAATAATTTCATAGAAAAAAAGAAGAAATCAACTGACAAAATTGATCAAATATTAATTGAGTATTTCAATGCTGAAAGTAGAGAGGATAATAGCAATGAATTTTCATCTGTCTATATTCCGCAAAACGACAAAAAGCTAAGTATTATTACAAAACACGGTACAAAAATTTTACCAGATCTTATTGAAAAAGTATCAAACGAAGATTATAAGGTATGTCGGAGCATACTTATGGCTGCTGCTAATAAAATTACTTTAGCATGTCCTGATCCTTCTTTTTATATAACACCTGTTACTACAAAAAGAGGTGTTGATAAGTGGAGAAACATTTTTACTATGTTAATAAAAACTACTCCAAATGAGGAGGATATTAATAATGAAAATATTGATAGTGTAACTACGAAATATGGGATATTTGTATTACCACAATTAAGTGAAAAATTCATGGCTGATAAAAATAATATAAAAACAAGGAGTAACCTTTCAAAATTAATCTCAATTAAAGAAAATGATAAAATTGAAGAGTACAACATCAATGAATGCGAAGAATGGGTAATAAAGCACAAAGATGAAATTAAGTTTATAAACAATTTAAAAGATGATATTTTAAAAAAAATATCACAAGATTAATTTTTTCTACAACTAGCATATGATATCCAGATCCCTTGTAGCTATTTATTATAAATCTCTTCTAACTCGTACTGAACATCTTCAATAGTATGAGTTGGTGACCCATTAAGTCGATTACGTTCAGCAAAAAGTAATTTCTGTAGAAGCTTCAACTCAGCTTCACGTTTTTCATAAGCTTCAATTGGCACAAATACCGTTTCGACTTCACCATTGCGGGTTATATAAATGGGCTCATTTTTTTCAAAAGCTAACTTAACAAGGTTATCATAATCATTTCTAAGTGCAAATGAAGATTTTACAAGCATATAAAAAAACCCCTTCCAAAATCACCAGTGATTTATTTAGTTAAAATTATACTATTATTTCTTTATATTATCTATAGTAAGATGGGAGTGATTAACCTTTTTGCAACATATTATGGAAAGAACATCTGCGTAGAGGCTTAGAGAATGCTAACGAAGCGAAGGACTAGTCGAATCACTTTTCTTCGCTAAGTGAGTTTTGATTCGACCCGTAGCAAGTTTACATTCTCTTAGCCTGGGAGCTTCAGTTCTTGGAATAATATGTTTCAAAATTAAAACCTGCACCCTAGCAAGATTTTTGAGCTCCAACGGACATTGTTATATATTCTTTAAGAAAGTATTGAAGATAATCTTTATTTATAGGTATAATATGGTTAAGCAATTCCTGATGCAAAATATGAAAATAAGAGGTTTAAAATTCTAAATAGTGAGGTGCACTATGAAACAATTATGTATTATATCTGATATTAATGCAGATATGTATGCTCTAAAAGAATTTCTGAATTATATTGAAGAGAATTTAAAGGTTGATTATATAATTAATCTTGGCAATTTTATTCAAGGTGGTCCAAATCCCGACCAGGTATTTGATGTAATAATGAATGACAGTAGGTTTATAAATATAATGGGGAATAAAGAGTATCAGATAGCTTACGGTGATTATGACGAAAGGCATTGGGAAACTGGAGAAATCACTCATGAAAAGTGGATTGTAGATAAAATAGGACAAGAGAGGATAAAAAGATTAAAAGAATTGCCGTTGTCTAAATCTTTAGAGGTATCTTGTAGAAAGTTTTTTATGATGCGCAGTAAAAGAGAAGGAATAAATAATTATTCTCCTTATCAGTTTTTAGTAAAAATAATAATGGATGAAAATGAATCTATGGATAGTTTAACTGAAGAAGAGAGGATACTAATTATTAATGAGCATGATTATCACTTAGTTGCAGATAATCATTTGCAGGGATTAGAGCAGTTTCAGAACTATACACTTGTAAAGCCAGGAGCAATAGGTGGTCTAGAAATGGGAGATATTAAGTTTGCAGTAATTAATATTGAAGATGGAAATGAGAGTGTTTCTTTTAATAGGATGAAATATGACATATCAAAGGTCGTTAAAGACTGTGCTGAAAATAAAGTTCCCGAAAATGACTATATACGTTATAGTAATAAACTTCCACGGGATACTTATGACGACATATATATATATCCTAAGTATGCTGTTGACAAGGTTAAAATGGATTGGGGATTTTGGAAACCACTAATAAAGCGGTTGCTTGAAAACTGTAAGTATATTGAGTTTTCTTGTTGGGAATCAGATGAAAATGCTATTAGAGAAATTACATCAAATTTAGATATTATTGATAAAAGAGTTTTTGGAGATGATTCTGAACAATTGTTTTATAAGGTTAAAAATAATGATATTGCAAGAGAAATATTATTAAACAATTATTTATGTGAAGGAGATAAAATAAAGTGGTTTGATGTAAACTTATATACAGTGAGTAATGATGCCTATTTTTATTGCGAGCATTACGGTAATGAAATGTATTTAATCAACGCAGGTAAAGAAGATCTGGACTTTTTAAAGTCAATTATTAACCCTATGAGGGTAGCGATAAGAGCTTAAGAATTAATTATTGTATAAACAATGCTTGGAACAAAACAATATTTTACAAAGTGAGGGTATAATATGTTTTATCGGTTACTTGAAATTTATGGTCATCTTCCTTTATATATTCAGTATCTTATCATTCCGACTATTTTATCTGTATGGATTTTTAAGAGTAAAAATAAGTGCATTTTGGACTGGTTGTTAAAAGTGGTGATTACCGGGGGTTGCATAATTATAATAAAATTTACTGGTAGTTTTCAATACTCCATAGGTTGCTATACGTTTTATCTTGTAATACTCTTATATTTTATTTTTGTTCTACTATCATTAAAACGGCTCAAAGGCTTATCTTTTATATGCAGAGAGATTCATATAAGAAGAATAGCGGGATATTTATTGGCATTTGTTTTAATTTCAATGTTTTTTTCTATATTTGTACATATCATTGAATCCTTTTCATATGATACTGAGCCTATATACCTAAATTTCCCTTTTAGAGATGGTACGTATGTAATAGCTGAAGGAGGAAACGGCGCTAAAAGCCCACTTGTAAATTATCATTTTCAAGATAAACCTAACAAAATGCAGGGATATAACAACTCTATGAAATATGCAAATGATATTATAAAGATAAATAAATTCGGATTTGCGTGCAGTAGCATGGAGTTTAGGAAGGGTATATTTTTACCTGATGAATTAAGTGAGTATTATATTTTTAGTGAAACGCTCTATAGTCCTTGTGATGGGACCGTTGTCTATACAGAAGACAACTATACTGATGAGCTTCCTGATAATAATAAGAGATATAATAATACAGGTAACGGAATTGTTATAAAATATGAGGATATCTATATAATGATGTGGCATTTAAAAAAGGATAGTGTAATAGTTAAATCAGGGGATACAGTCAAAGTTGGTCAGCCAATTGCAAAAGCAGGGAATTCTGGCCATTCAAGTGTTCCTCATTTACATATTCAAGCATCTAAAGAAAATTGGCTTAAAGGTGAAAGTGTTCCTATAATATTTGATAACAAGTTACCGATGAAAAACACTATATACAAAAAATAGTTAATGTAATAGTTTTATTGCAATTGACTATTGTTAATATATAGCTGATGATAGGGATGACAAAAAAATTATGTGAAGTATTCAAATCAAACTGGAATTTTTGATGATGTTGAAAAGTATCTCAATAGGGTAAAAAAGTACATTTGATAATATGCTAGTTGTCCTAATGGGCAACTAGCATATTATTGTTATCATAAGGTGATTTTAAAAAAATAATTAGTCAATTGCCATTTTAAAAAAGGCTTAAAGATTCTATGCGAAGGTCTTCGAATGGAGTCCTTTTTCTTTAAAATAATCTAATCTAAAATTTTTCCGAAAATAATCTAAAATTCTTCCATCAAAATAAATGAAGATCAAAATATAATATTGTTAAACAAGATTAATAAAGAACTTTGTATTTAAGAGGCATATCAAAAAACTAGATAAGTAAATGCGAAATGTATTTAACCAAAAATGGAAAGTTTTAAAGAAAGCATCTATTGCATTTTATGGGGGAAAGAATATGATTTTTGATATCTTAAATGAATCAGCTGAGAAATGGCCAAATAAAAAGGCTGTTATTTGCAATGGTATAGTAAAAACATATGCTCAATTAAATGATAATGTTGAACTAATTACACGTGAATTGACTAAATGTGAAGGAATTGCAAACAATAATGTACTTTTAGCTATGGATAACAGTATTGAGTTTGTAGAAAGTTTTTTTGCAATTAATAGAGCAGGAGGAACTATAGTTCCTGTATATATGAATATGGGTGAACATAAGCTTCGGAGCATAGTTGAACATTATGAAATAAAATGTATTCTGACACTAAATAAGTTTAGGGGAAAATTTGAGGCAGTCTTAGAAGGTACAAAAAATTTTTTAGAAAAAGTATTTTATGTTGAGGATGACGGAAACTCAATTAGGATTGACAGAACAGATCATAAACCAATTCTATTAAATGGCTTAAATTACGAGGGAGAAAATCCCGGTATAATATTGTTCTCTTCGGGAACTACAAGTATTCCAAAAGGAATTATGCTTTCTAATAATAACATAATAAGTAATGTTAAAGCTATTTCAAACTATTTGTATTTAACCAGCAATGACAAGGTATTAATGATGAAAAATATAAATCACTCATCAAGTATTACAGGTGAAATGCTTGTGTCAATATATAACGGTTGTGAACTTTATATTCAAACAGGGTTCATAACAGCAACTAGTATCATGAATTCAGTTTTTCGTAATGAAGTAACGGTGCTGTTTGCTGTTCCAACTATTTTGACAGCTATGATAACACATAGTGAATTCAGTAAATATAAGATGGATACTCTTCGTATAATTAATTTTTATGGAGCAAGTATGGCAAAAAGTAAGATTAGAGAATTGGCTGATAAATTTCCAAAAGCAAATTTGATATATTCCTATGGACTTACAGAGGCTTCTCCTAGAGTTAGCTATATTATGAGGCGGGATTTACTTGCCAGGGAGGGCTCAAGTGGCGTGCCTATAGAAGGGACAGAAGTCATAATAATGGCGGGCAAAAGATTAGCTAAGGCAAATGAACAGGGTGAAATAGGTGTTAAGGGACCAAATGTAATGATGGGATATTATAAAAATGAGGAAAAGACCCAAAGGGTATTAGAAGACGGATATTTACACACAGGAGATTTGGGATGGCTTGATGAGGAGGGCTATTTATATGTTAAAGGAAGAAAGGATAATCTCATTATTAAAAGTGGTAAAAACATATATCCAGAGGAGATTGAGTCTGTAATAATGGGATACCCTGGAGTAAAGGAAGTACTGGTAAGGGGAGAAGATGATGAACTGTTAGGTAATGAAATAGTTGCATATGTTGTTTCCACTGATAATGAAAAATTAAAACTACTTAATGTTCTGAAGCATTGCAACAGAGGACTTGAGGATTATAAGGTTCCCGGGAAGATATATCAGGTTGATGAGCTTCAGAAAACAGTGAGCAATAAAATTATACATAATCAGGTATTTAAAAATATTTGAAATTAAAGGAGGACAAATAATGGAGAACGTAAATCTGAGATTAAAAGAGATTATTGCTAAAACCATGAGGATTGGGATTGATACTAATGATATTGAGGAGGATACAGATTTGATTAATGATCTTCTGTTTGACTCAATTCAAGTTTTAAGATTAATAAGCAGCATAGAGAATGAATTTGAGATAGTTATTGAAAATGAAGCTTCCTTAGTTGAGTTGGTGCAAAACTATGGAAAACTCAAAGAGTTTATTGAAGAAGCAGTTGCAGGAGTGGGCAAATGTTAATACAAAAGGAGAAAGAAATAAGAAAGATATTAAAGTTTTTAAATAAAAATAATCAATATTATCATAATATCTTTCAGGAAAAAGAAATTAACCTAGATGATGATGTAGAAAATTATTTTTACAAATTACCTGTCATAACCAAACAGGATATTCGTGATCATTATAGTGAGTACATATCCAAACTGGATTTGTCTCGTTTCAGTGAGTTTACCAGTGGTTCAACAGGAAAACCGGTTAATTGCCTAAAAACTAGTGCAGAAAGAACAACAGCAGGAATAAATGTATGGAGTAGAAGGCGTAAATGGGATACGGAAGTGAATGTGGATAATTATATATATCTTTATGACAAGAGTACTTACAAAAAAGTTGGAAATATGCTGAATTTTGAAAAGAATAATATGATAAAGTGTTTTAATCGCTTGATGAAGCTAAAACCTAGATGGCTTTCAGGACCAATATCCAGTTTTGAGAGATATGCAAAACTAATCCAAAATGGAGAAGTTGAATATGAAATTGGTAGTATCAAATTTCTTGAATTAGCCGGCGAATATGCATCAAAAGAGCAAAGGAAATATGTAGAAGAAGTATTCGGATCTAAAACAATTAATCATTATGGAACAATTGAGAGTTGGTGTATTGCATATGAATGCCCATCTGGTAAGCTTCATGTTCAGAATAATTTGTTTTATGTAGAGACACAAAAGCCTCAACAAATAATGGATGATCCTGATGTAGGTGAAATAACAATAACTAGTTTTTATAATAAATTGATGCCGTTAGTAAGATACAACATTCAGGATTTTGGAAAAGTCACAGTTGAAGAATGTGGATGTTGTGAAACCTCACAGGTTATATCACTTATGGGAGGAAGAACTGCTGATATTATAAGGGGTACAGATGATATTATAGGAGAACTATTTTTTAAAAGAGGAATATATAAGTTAATTAACCATTATGGGGATTGTATAAATGGATTCAGAGTTGAACAGAAAAAGTTAAACGAATTTCTGGTGCTCATCCAAAAGGGGAAAGGTTTTAAAGAAGAAATGTCTGAGATAATGACAAAACATATAAAAACCGGTCTTGGAAAAGATGTTGTTGTTAATTATGAATATGTAGATGTAATAGCTCCTTTAAAATCAGGAAAAATGAAGACTTTTTGTTCTACATAAAAAGTCAAAAAGATTATTACAGTATATCGTATGACTTCTACAGTTTCATAAAAAATATAACGCAAAGTGATAGGAAGGATATATTTATGAATACCTTTAAACCTAAACATACTGATACATATAACTGTCTTGAGGATGTACTTGAATGCCTAGCCTCAAGTTATGGCCGTGAGCATATTCTGATGTATGAAAATGCCTGGGACTTTTATTATTATGATGATAATAAAAATAGAAAAATAGGAAACAGGGTTGAAGCAGGGGAATACAACGCATGGAAAAGTCTTGAAATAAACCATGGAATTATACACAAGTATCATTTTACTTCAAATATGGACAAGCAATATGAAATATTAAAGTCAGGTATAAAAAATGATAACCCAGTAGTTTTATGGCTTGACGGGTATTATGTACCATGGACAAACGTTTATCAGAAGCTTCATATGAAACATTTCATTATAGTAATTGATTATAAAAGTGATGATGAGATTAGTGTAGTAGATCCCTACTGGAATGGGAAGGTAAATGTCTTTAACAAGAAATTTTTCTATTTGTCAAAAGCTAAGTGTATTACTACCAGCTTAGAAAAAGAGGTAGAAATAGATCCGGAAAGATTGGTAGGTGATGCAGTAAAAAATACGCTAAGAGAAGAAAATAATGCCTTTGACTGCATGCGTGAATTTGCAAAAGAAGTGGAAGACAAATTTGATTTACATAAAGAACTTGAGGGGTTTGAAGTCTTAATTTACAATTGTCCGTTATTTATGCAACTAGCAGAAGTTTTTTTCAGAAGAAAGAATTATGCAAAGATGCTTCACTATTTGGCAAATAATTATGATAATCAGTTCTTTGAGTCATGGGGAAAAGAAATGGACGAAATTGGCGCAAAATGGCAGGTGACACGCGAAATATTGGTTTCTATCGCCAAGGGTAAAGAGAGTATTGATTGTGTACCAACATTTGTACAAAATGTTATGGAATTAGCTGATAAAGAAGAAAAGTTGGCAAAGTCTATTAATTTAAAACTGAACTAATGGACTATCATCTGATTAATGTAGCTTTGCTACGATAGGTTTTATTGTATAAGGTAATTCCAAAAAATTTTCAATTTCCATTTCAAAAAATATAATTTACATTTTTGTATTACAAAATAATGCTCCTGTGTTTGAGGGTTTTAAGCTTCCACAATAGGTTTTATGACCTAAATATTGAATGGTTATTTTTGAAATGGACTAAATGGAGGATTTATGGTTGATTTAGATTTTAAATTCATAAGTAAAGAACATTACAATTGTATTGAGAATGTATTGGCAACATTAATGACAACGTGGGACAGGGAATATACATTGATGTTTTCTAGGAATTGGGGATTTGCAATGCTTCCTGGCGAACATAAAAATGATTTACTTGGGTACCGCATAGGAGGAGGAATATACAATGTATGGGAATGTCTGAACGAGTATGAGGGAGTCGAAACAACGGAGGTACATGGGGATATAAAACTTCAAAGGGAAGTACTCAATAACCTGTTGGCAGAGGGGAAACCGGTTATTGTTGAAATGGATGGATACTATGCACCGTGGAAGGATGTATATTTTAAATATCATACACAACATTTTTGTCTTGTAGTAGGACAGTTGGAAGATGGTTATGGGTGTTTGGATCCTTATGTAAATAGCGATATTAATTTGCTGCCTTATAATTTTTTTGATATGGCACAAGTAAAATGCATTATGATAGAGGCCAAAGAGAAAAAGCAACAAATAGACCTATACAAACTCTTAAAGGATGCAACAGATATAATCCTAATGGAGGAAGAAGAAATAAGTGGAATAGCTGGTATGCTTGCTTTTGGGGATAAGTTTGAAATGGAAGTTGATCTGCAGGCTGAGAAAGCTGGATATGAGGACATGATATGGATGGCACCTATGGTGTTCCGGCTATCGGATATAGGTTCAAGGAGATTGAATTTTTCTGAAACGTTGTCGTCTTTATATAAGAGGTTTGGGTATCAGGAGTTGGAAGATATAAGGGTTCAGGTAGAGAAAGCAGGTTGGGTGTGGAGACGAATACGAAGGACTGTTATATCAGAAATGTACACTCCACAAAACAATCAGAAAAAAAAGATTGGGGGTATGATCCGAAATGTTGCTTTAGCAGAAGAAGAAACTGCAAAGAGTATTCTGAAATTTCTTGAAAAAGGTGATTTAATTGGCAAAGAAAAGCCCCTATGCAAAATTGGTAAATAAGTTATTTTATTTGAGTGTGAGAAAAATACAATTTATGTTAGCTATTTTACTTATTGGGTTTGTAGTCCTTATTACTCTAGCGCACTATACTTATGTTGGCAAGTATTTAGAAATTGATAACGGAGTTGTAATGACTGATGCCTATGGCAATTCTAAAATAAGAATTGTTGTTGAAGCAAATATGGTCCAGGGAATTATGACTGAGAACAACATTATGTGGTATAAGAGTGCTGATTCAATCAGGTATGAGGCTACTATTAAAGAAAAGAATTATGACGGTGAAGGAAAATGTATTATTATTCTACAGACTTCAGAAAATGGTGCTAATGAGTTAAACGGTTCAGACAATAAAGTATATGTAGTGGCAAGGTATGCAAAGAAGTATATTTTGTAGGGTATAGGTGTATTTTTAATGTGACGAAAGAGGTTGTAGATCATGGACAAGAAGGAATTAATCAGAAATATACTGAATTTTGCAAAAGAATTTCGTATGACGTATTTTATTACATTTTTATCTATGATTTTGTTGAATGTCTCATATATGGCATTTCCATTATTGTTTTCTGTTATGGTTGATGAAGTGTTTGTTTACCAAAATAAAGACTTTTACGTAATGATTATAATTATTAATCTGGCTATATATGTAATCCAGATGGGATTAGTACTCATTCAGGTGCTAGCAGTTGCCTATTTGACAAATCGTTTTCTTTTTGATGTAAGGTTCAAAATCTTCAAAAAAATCCAAAGAATCAAAGCTGTTAAATACCAGAATAAGCTCATTGGAGATTTGGCTGCTGTAATAAATAAAGATGTTGATGATATTATGACATTTATTAGTGTGAACTATTTTAACATCATTATTAATTATGTCCAGATAATTGCCTGTGTAGTATTTGTCTGTATCATTAATTACAAAATTGCGATTGTGATGTTTGTTATTGTTCCAATAACTACAGTTATAACAGTAAAGTTTGGTAATTTAGTTAACAAAAAAATGGAGAGTTACAGAAGGCAATATGGTAAACATATCAGTTGGATTTATGAAATTCTTTCAGGTATCCGGGAAATTCACTCATTGAATGCAACAAAAAAAGTATTTAGATCTTTTAGGCACGATAGAACCCAGCTTTTGAGGAATAAGGCACAGATGAGCTGGATGGAACTACTCTCAGACAGAGCTAATGTGGGGGTATGTATGCTGGCTAATATTTGTATATACATATACGGTAGTTACTTGGTTATAAAGGGTGAGTTAACATTAGGTAATATGATGGCGATAATCTGGTTCTTTGTATTATTAAAAAATAGTTTAATTGCTGCTGCGCAGAAAACTGTAGCAGCACAGGGCAATTTAGTAGGAGTATCAAATGTTGTAGAAATGTTGAAAGAAGAAAATGAGGATGACAAATATTATAATAATCCATTAAAACTTACAAAGGGTACTATTACATTTGAAAATGTTGATTTTTCGTATAATGGCGGAAAAAGGGTTCTAAATAATATAAATTTTACTGCATCAAGAGGAGAAAAAATTGCAATAGTAGGAGCAAGTGGTTCTGGTAAGACAACAATGGTTAATCTTTTACTGAGATTTTATGATTCATACAGAGGTAAAATATGGTTTGATGATCAGGAGATTAAAGAGGTTTCATTAAAGTCATTAAGAGATTCAATTGGTTATGTACAGCAGGAAACGTTGATTTTTGATGAGAGTATCAGGTACAATCTGCGACTGGGAAATAAAAAGTGCACAGAAAAGCAAATGTGGCGTGTGTTAGAGGAGGTGAATCTGGACAAAGTTGTACTAGAACTTCCTGATGGAATAGATACTATCATTGGTGCAGAAGGTTTTAATATGTCTGGTGGTCAGCGTCAGCGTTTGGCAATAGCTAGAATATTGCTAAAAGACCCCCGAATACTAATATTTGATGAAGCAACTTCTGCATTAGATACCAACACTGAAAAAGAAGTTTTAAATACATGGAACGAATTGAGTAAAAAGCGCACAACGTTAATTATTGCTCACCGATTATCTACAGTATTAGATACTGATAAAATTGCAGTGATTAAAGATGGTATGATTGTTGGTTTTAATCACCACTCTGTATTATTAAAAGATTGTGATGAATACAAAAAGTTGTTTGAAAAACAATATTTTCAAGGGAGAATGGGTCAATTATCATGAGGGTTTATAAGCAAATTATAGATATTATTAAAGAGTTAAAGGCCTTGCTGCTGACCAGAAAAAAAGATTTTGCATTCTTAGGAATTGGAAAAGTATTAATAATAATGTTTGGATTAATGGAACCAGTTTTTAAGAAGTTTTTAATTGATGATGTAATATTAAATAAAAAGCTGGATGCTTTATGGTATATAGCCATTGGAATGATAGTTGTATATGTATTGGAGTCGCTGACATATATAGCAATCAAGAATAAGGAAAACAGTTTTTATTACAATATTACATACGTGGTTACTGTTAAGCTGTGGAAATTTATAACCAATCAGCAAACTGAATATTATGATGACAATGATATAGGTGAATTAAAAAACAGAGTGGATAATGATGTGATTGTGTTTGAAGATTTTATAAAGCAGCAGGTTGTTCAACGCTTGGTAGAAATGCTAACGATAGTAGCAATTGTTATAATTTTGTTTTTTATGAACTGGATACTGGCATTAATAGGTATTGCTATTTTGCCTCTGGTCTTTAAAGTCACTTCCTTTATGGGAAACAAAGTAAGCGATGCAAGTGAAGAATTTCGAAAGACCTGGAGTGGCTATGAAAAATGGCTAATAAATGATCTTCGGGGTTGGAAAGAGGTGCGTGCCTTAAACATCCACAAAAACGATCAAATGTATTTTGTAAGGCATTGGAAAGGTTTGTGTAAGAGTAATTTTACCAAATGGATGTATTGGTTCGCAAATGAAAGTTTTATGGCCTTTAAAGACACTTTTCTTATTAATTACAGTATTTATTTTGTTGGCGCTGTTCTAATATTTAAAGGATACATAACAGTAGGAGAAATGCTGGTTTTTAAAGTTTATTATGAGCAGATGATGGTTAGTGTAAATAGGGTTAATAATTTCAATATGATATTTAGCAGAGATTATCCCTTGTTAAAAAGAGTTATTGAGCTGTTTAAGTACAGCAATAAAAAAAGTGAAGCTAAAGGACAATTGATGTGTACAAATTATGATATATCTTTTGAGAACATGACGTTTGGATATAAGAAACAGGAGAATGTGGCTCTTTCGGATATTAATCTGAAAATAAAGGGTGGAGAAAGAGTGGCAATTATAGGGAAAAGTGGATGTGGTAAAAGTACACTGGCAAAACTCCTATCATGCTTTTATTACCCTATAGAAGGTAAAATTTGTATTGATGGTGTTGATTTGCAATCAGTTAATAAAGAGGATATTCATAATTGTATAGGGGTAATTATGCAGGAAAATACAGTGTTTAACATGTCTGTATTGGAGAATTTAAAATTGGCAAAATCGAATGCCACTATGAAGGAAATTGATCAGGCATGCCGATATGCAGGATTTAAAGAAGTTGTAGATAATATGGAGAACGGTTATGACACCATTATTGGTGAAAAAGGTTCCATTCTATCAGGGGGACAAAGACAGAGATTGAGCATTGCAAGAATTATGCTGAAAAACCCTAAAATTATTATTTTTGATGAGGCAACTTCAGCTCTGGATTTTCAATCAGAAAAAATAATTAATGAAACAATTGAAAGAATATCCGAAGGACGAACAATTATTGTAATTGCACACAGGCTATCTTCAATTATTAATCTTGAACGGGGCATTGTTCTGAAAGATGGAATGGTTGTGGGTGATGATCCATTGAATGTTTTGTGGCAAAAGAATGATGAATATAGAAATATTTTTGAAAGCCAATACAGAGGTAGATAATTATAAAAAAGTATAATACATAAGGAGGAAAGAAAATGGAGTGGTCGGATTATTTTAAAATAGCACATGAAGGGAAAATCCATGAATTAGTACAGACGAATATTATGGTGGATTTCACTAGAGACAGGGAACTAGAACCAGATATAAGAGAACTTACATCTAAAATGGAGTTTATAGGTTTTGAAGTTGGACTGGCTGCATTAGTAATTTTGCTCTTTAAGTATACAAAGCAAGAGCACATTACACTTGGAGTATGTTGCAATGATGATAGTGAAGTCATTTCTTTCACAATAGATAAGGACGAAAGTATATCCAAATTACTAGACAATTCTAAGAGTATTCTCAAAAATTCACGAAAGGCAACAGCTGTTGTTTATAATCCTTATGATGGAGATTTATGGGTTGACTTTGCAATGTGTTTTGAAGGTAATAAAGTGAAAATTCTGTATGACAAAAATCTGTGGGATGACATTACTATATCAAGATTAGAGAAGAACTATAGAATAATTGCAAATTTGATTTATGAAAAAAGAAACTATAAAATTAAGGATGTTAATTTTATAACGGACGAGGAAAAAAATATAATTTTAAATAATTTTAGCCACAATGATGCTCGGTATCCACAAAATAAAACCATAGTAGATTTATTTGAGGAGCAGGTAAAAAAGAATCCGGATAACATTGCTGTAAAATATGAAAATGAAAGCATTACATATAGAGAACTGAATGAAAGATCTAATGCAGTTGCAATAAGACTGCGGAAATTGGGAGTTAAGCCCTGTGATTTTGTCGCAATATTAGCTCAGAGAAGTATAGAGATGGTAGTAGGTATATATGGAATAGTGAAATCAGGTGGTGCATATGTACCTATAAATCCGGAATACCCGGAGGACAGGATAAATTATATTTTAAATGATTGTTGTCCTAAGGCAATACTAACATACAATGCAGGTACAGATGTTAATGGCATACCGACTATTGATATGAGAGATGATGATATAGTAAGAGGAAATAGTGAAAATCCAGTCCATGTAAATAGTCCGAAGGATATTTTGTATGTAATTTATACTTCTGGAACTACTGGAAACCCCAAGGGAGTTATGATTGAGCATGTAAATGTAGTCAGACTGTTATTTAACGATAAATTTCAATTTGATTTTGACAGTAATGATGTTTGGACAATGTTTCATTCCTGCTGTTTTGATGTTTCTGTTTGGGAAATGTATGGTGCAACTTTGTATGGTGGAAAATTGGTGGTTGTTTCAAGCGAAAGAGTAAAAAATGGGAAATTAATGATTGATTTAATTGTAAATGAGAAGGTTACGGTGTTAAACCAAGTTCCATCATCTTTTTATAGCTTGATTAGTCTAGATGTATGGAATAAAAAAGATAATCTCAGGTATTTGATTTTTGCTGGAGAAGCTCTTAGTCCCAAACGACTAAAAGAGTGGAAAGATAATCATCCCAATGTAAAAATAGTAAATATGTATGGAATTACTGAAACAACAGTTCATTCAACATATAAGGAAATAGGGTATGAAGAAATCCAAAAGGGAATAAGTGACATAGGCTCTGCCATTCCTACATTGGGCATCTACATAATGGATGGAATGAATTTATGCGGAATTGGTATGCCGGGTGAATTGTGTGTCGTGGGAGAGGGTGTAGCTAGAGGGTATCTAAATCGTCCGGGGCTGACAGCGGAAAAATTTATAGAAGATCCATTTAAAGGTGGGAGGCTGTATAGATCAGGTGATCTTGCAAGATGGATGCCAAATGGTAATATTGAATATTTAGGAAGAATAGATCAGCAGGTAAAAATTAGGGGCTTCAGAATTGAGCTTGGAGAAATAGAAGCACAACTATTAAAACATAATGATATAAGACAAGTTGCAGTTATAGCTGTGGATATTGAAGGTACAAAAGAGCTTGCAGCATATATTGTTGCAACTTGTGAACTGTCTGTTGGAGAATTAAGGGAATTTCTTGGGGACAAGCTCCCATATTATATGATTCCAGGTTATTATGTTCAATTAGAAAGTATTCCTGTAAATCATAATGGAAAACTTGATAGACGAGCTCTTCCAAATCCAGTTGGCAAAATGCGTACGGGATCAGAATACATTGAGGCCACAACAGAAGAAGAGAAAATAATGGCTGAAATATTGAAGAAAGTATTGAATGTTTCAGAGGTGAGTGTATTAGACAATTTCTTTGATTTAGGAGGCAACTCACTACTAGCCGAAACTGTATGTGCATTGGCAAATGAAAAAGGAATTGCTATTGAAGTAAGTGATATATTTAAAAAGGGCTGTATTAGTAAAATTCTTGAGTTGCGTGGAGAGACTATAAACAATCAATTTGATCTGGTTCAAGATATGTACAACCTAAAGGAAGTGGATAATTTAACAGAGATAAAGGGGAAAGATGCCATATCAATCTACAACATTTCTCAATATAAATCAAAGGCTGAATTGCCAGCAGTAGCACAAAATGATATTACTACATATTTGCACAGAAGTCTTCCTTTATGTGCAATTATGGCCCATGAGAATTATAAAGGATGGGTTTATTCTAACTATACCCAAATTTTTTCATATAGAGATGCAAGAGGATTTCTTGAAATAAATTATCTAGAGCCTAGGGACTCCTTTGCAGATATTTCTGATGTTATTTGTTTGGGTTATCATTTGCTAAAAGACATAGATAATGTTGTAGAGTTTATTAAAGAAAAGATACAGTTTGGTTACTATCTTATTCTTCATCTCGATGAATATGAGTTGAGTAATAAGAATAATTATATGAAAAATCATTATGTACATGCTTCAATAGTATATGGTTATGATGATGAAACAAGACAGATAAAAGGGATTGGTTTTGATAAAGGAAGATTATTTAATGATCTGATTTTTGATTATGATGAAATAAATAAAGCATTTCTAAGTAGTAAGATTCATTATATTAACCATGCTCCGTGGTGTGCATGGTCTGCTGTTCAATTGATGAAGTTTAAGTCGCCAGATAAGAAATTTCCATTTTCTAAAAAGAAATTTATGCGGGATTTATCAGAGTATATACATAGTATAAGCGATGAATACAGGTTGTTTTCATTTGAATATGACGTTAATAGAGTAAATTTTGGGATAAATGTATATGATGATTTGGTAAAAGAATTGAAAAATATATTAAATGGCCAATTTAATGTTGATTACAGAGCGTTGCATATAATATCGGAACATAAAAAATGTCTTTTTGACAGGATAGCTTATGTTATAGAAAAATACAATCTAAGTGCAGAATTAATAAATAAAAACAAGCAATTTTATGAAGTGTTTTTACAGTTCGAGGAATTAAGAACAAAATTCCTTGGACAGATCTTTCAGGAATTTAATTTAGGTCAGTTAAGTAAAAAGCAGAAGAATGTTATAGAGAAATCTTCGGATCAAATATTAAAGATTAAAGAGGTTGAGTACAAGCTTCTCAATGAAATTCATGAACTTCTCAGCTTAGAATTGTGAGGGGGGTACAAATACCTTAGGTTATTTATTAAGCATTATAAATTCTATAAAGATAAGAGAGGGGTCTAATATGAACAAATATAGTTTTGTTATTCCAACCTATGAGAATAAGCATTTATTAAAAAACAGTCTGAGTGTTTTAAACTATCTAAAATTAGAACCGGGTATAAGTTTCGAGGTTATAGTAGTTGATGATGGCTCAACCTGTGATACATATAATTATATAAAAGGTATAAACAAGAACTATTCTTTTGAATATATTTATTTGCCCAGATGTGAAAATTCCTCCAGAGCAAGGGCTAGAAATCGAGGTATTGAAAGGGCTAATGGTAATATTATTGTTTTTATAGATGCTGATATTTTAATAAAACCTGATTATTTATTACAGCTCAACAGATTCTATAAATACAATAAGGATATTGCAGTTGTAGGAACAAGAAAATTGCTTAATGAAGAGATTGATCCATGCTACGTTGAGGATATGAGCATATTTAATGATGAAATTTTAAATTCCTACAATGTAAATAATGATTTTAGGCATGGTATTTTTAGCGACATATCTTACAACGGGAGTTCCATGGACAGCCCATTTTTATATGCATTGACCTGCAATCTTGCACTTTCAAAAAAATGGATTGATGAAGTAAATGGTTTTGATGAGGATTTAAAAAAATGGGGTATTGAAGATATTGAAATGATGTACAGAATGCATCAGAAGGGCTTGAAAATACTCATTAACAGTAAAAACGAGGTGATTCATCAATTTCATGGAATAATTGAGACAGGGACTGTTGTATCAAAAGAAAAAAGAGAGCTGGACTATAATACTTCAGTATTTATTAAAAAGCATCCGGGATTTATGGGGCTATCAGAGGACATATTATACAGTCTTTTCGGAAATATCGCTACAATGTATAAGTATCTTGAAAAAGAAGAAACTGGGGATAGTGTTACAGTCAATTTTTCAGATATCAGTCAGTATGAAGAAATACAGAAAAAAATCATAGAACTAATGGGGGATGGAAAATCTACGATAATAGTAAATGATTATGTAGAAGATAGTGACCTTGATGTATGGATACAACTTTTGAGTGATAAAAAAACAAAAATAAGGTATTATCCTTATTCAAAGGTATTAGTACATTAAAAGCATTATTGAAAAAATTTAATTGAAAAACAAAGTAAGTTAAAAAACCATTTAGGCAGTAAAATGCCCAAGTGGTTTTTTTTTTGAGAAAAGGCTCTACGCAGATGCTCATTCCATAATATGTTACATAAAGGTTAATCACACCTAAAAAATCCGAAAAAATTGATTTGTGTGTAGATTTGTGATAATATCAAAAAAAGGTGAAGAATATAAAATTTTGTTAAAAAGTTCTGTTTAGCATACAAATTTTGTTGAGTTAAGCCGTTAGAATATAGACAGTGTATTTGTAACACATACCTTAATGAATGTTGCAATCAAAGATTAAGTTCTGGTATGGCAAGCATTGGAAAAGTGTCTTTAAGAAATTTTACGAAAAAATAACTTCTTGAAATGAATATTACATACTACAGAATAGAAAATTCAAACAAACATAATTGTCAAAGGGTGCATATTTTAATTGTGAGCCGTATTATGGAAATAACATCTGCGTAGAGGCTTAGAGAATGTTAACGAAGCGAAGGATTAGTCGAATCACTTTTCTTCTTAGTAGCGAGTTTTGATTCGACCCGTAGCGAGTTATACATTCTCTTAGCCTCGGAGCTTTAGTTATTGGAATAATATGGTCCACGATGATTAAATACACCCATTGTCAAATCTTCTGTTCATGAGGATAAGACAGTATTCATATTATAAGGGGTTTTCTGCATTTTGGATGTGGGAATAGCTCATTTGTGTATAATAGATATCATTCGAAATCAGTAAGGGGAGAAAAAATGAATAAAACTTTTGCAAAAATACTTATGATTATTCTAGTATTTGGAGTCTTGTCTGTAAATGGTTACGCTGATAGCCAGATTCAAGTAAAGGTTGGAAAAGAAATTGTAGAGTTTGATATTTCTCCAATAATTAAAGAAGAAAAAGTGTATTTGCCTATCAGGGAGTTATTTGATTTTTTTGGATTTGATGTAGAATGGGATGGGGTTTTAAGAGAGGTTATCGGCAGTAAAAAAGATATAATTATTAATATGAAGGTAGATAGTAATATAGTAACAATATCTGGCGATAGGGTACAGCTGTCTGAAACATCCTTAATACATAAAGACAGATTTTATGTGCCTATTCAGTTTATAGAACTTGTATTAAAATCCAGATGTAATTTTGACTATGACAATAGAGTTGTTAATATTTGGACTGATAATAATTATAGCGTAAATATTGAAGGTGACGGAAATTTAGTTCTTGCGCTTGGAGATAATACAATTATAAACATTACTAAAAGATATGGAATGGACAAGCTGAATGATGCTATTAATGATGTTGACAAATTAGTTAAAAGCAAAAGTTATGCAAGGGCAATAAATGACTATAATAAGATACTTAAAAGCATATCAAGTAAATCTAATCCTACAGAGTATGGTCGTATCAAGGTTAATCTAGGAAATGTCTATATAAAACTTTCTAAAATAACAAATTGTGAAGAAAATGCCACCAAAGCCATAATTGCATATGAGGGAGCCCTAAATGTGAGTTCTGCTGAACATAACACTGAAGTATATGTTATGGCACAAAGAGGTTTAGGCTTAGCATATACACAATTATCATATATAAGAAGAAGAGATTATAATATTCAAAAGGCGTTTGATTATTATAATAGAACATTAGATATTTATACATTAGATAAATACCCTGAAGAATATGCTGCTGTTAAAAGAGAGATTGGAATACTATTTAAAATGCTTTCGTCAGTTAAAGATGCCATTAAGAATCTTGGTGAAGGAACAACTTTTTATAACGAGGCTTTAGAGGTTTTTACAAAGGAGAAATACCCTAAAGAGAATGCTTTAACAAAAAGTTATCTTGCTGAAGTATATGTTAATTTAGGAACTGTAATTGCGTCAGAACAATATTTTATAAAAGCTCTTAAAGAATATGAGGAAGTTATAGAATTCTTTGATGTAGATAACTATTCTTTTGAATATGCTTTGGTCAAAGAACGAATAGGGAGCTGTTATTACCAACTTTCACAGATAAAAGATACTGCCCAAAATCTCGAAAAAGCTAACAAATATTTTGAAGAAGCATTAGAAGTTTATACTTATGAAAAATATCCAATACATTATGCTTTGGTTAAGAACTATCAAGGCTGGGTGTATTACTGCATGTCTATTTTAAAAGATGATGTCCAAAATCTTATTAATGCTGAAAATGCTTGTAGGGAAAGTTTGAAGGTAAGGACTCTAGAAATGTATCCTTTAAGTTATGCCAGGTCACAGAGGTTACTGGCCAATATATATTATAATCTATCTACAAGACAAGTTGGAGGAGAATTTGCAAATAAGGCTGTTGAAGCTAATCAAGAATCTCTCAAAGTATTTACTAAAGAAAGATATCCATTGTTATATGCAGAGACTAAAGCATACCTTGGAAAAGCATATTGGAACTTGTATTTGTTTAATGAACCCAAAGAAAACCTTATGGACTCTATAGCTTGTTATAAGGAGTCTCTTGAAATTAATACCATTGATAAAGAACCTGATAAATATTCCACAACTCAAAAAGATTTAGGAATATCGTATTCATGTCTGGCCCAAATTGAAAATAATAATGAATTTAATACTTATGCTATAAATTCTTTTAATGAAGCACTTAGAGTTGTTACAAAGGAAGAAAATCCTTATAAATATGCGATTATTAAAAGAAATATAGGATCTGTGTATGGAGTTATGTCACAAAGTACCAAGACTATGGAAAATTGCTCAAATTCTATAAGTGCTTATAATGAGGCCTTAGAATATTTTACAGTTGACAGATATCCTTCAATGTATTCAAATATAATACTTAACATGAGTTGGACCTATGAAATATTATCCCATGTTGTAAATAAAGAAGAGAATGCAAAAAAGGCCATTGAGTTAAGCGAGATGAGTATGCAGACTATGAAAGTTGAGGACTCCCCACAGACTTTTGCATATGCAAAGGTTTTGATGGCTAGTAGTCTGTTCTCTTTAGGTAATGCAAGAGGTAATGAAGAGAATATATTAAATGGAATTGATTTTTGTAAACAGGCTCAAGAGTTGGTAACCTTTGAGATGTTTCCGTCACAATATGCGGATTTGAAGTTTTCAGAGGGATTTGGGTACTTCTGTCTTTCAAAAATAAAGAATAGAGAAGAAAATATTTCTAAAGCTTTAGAGGCCATTGATGAAAGTATAAAGATCTTTATAGACAATAATAATTTGATTTATCTTGAAAGGGTTATCATTAAAGGGGATGTTTATCTGGAGTTGGCTGAACAAAAAAACTCGTCAGAATATATTTATAAAGCCATTGAATTGTATAATACAGCTTTACAAAAAGATCTTACTTATAATAAAAATCCGATGATATATTCACATGCTAAAAATAGTTTGGGGTTAGCATATTCCAAATTATCAAAAATTGAAGAGAGTAGGAGAAATATTGATAAATCAATTGTTGCATTAAAGGAAGCACTAGAGATAAGAACAAGTGAAGAATACCCTTTATTCTATGCCGAAACTATTTGCAATTTGGGTTCAGCCTATACTATATTGTCTGAAATAGAAAATAGAGAAGAATATACTCAATTGGCAAAAAAGTATTTTGACGAAGCTCTAAAGATTTATAGCCGTGAAAACTTGGATTGGGAATGTAGAAAAATTGTTCAATACAAAAACAAATTATGACTATATTTTTCTGAGGAAACATTTTCCATCGCTTAATTTTTTTGTATTATCCAAAGGATATAGATAGTAGTTTCTTAAAAGATATAAAAACTAGGGGGAGTTATTATGAATAGGGTGTTAGATTTTAAAAATGTGTTGAATATTATTTTTAAAGCAACAAAAAAGAAAGCTAGTATTCTTGCGGACATGTATTTAATTAAAGAAGCTTCTATAATTTATAAATGGAATAGTAAGATAGTTGTACCTGGAAATGATGATATTAATAAAATAGTTAAGTTTTCTGTAAATGAATCAAGCAAAGTCCAAAAAAAGGTGATTAGGGCTAATATTGAAAAGCTTCTATCTAATTCGTCACTTAATGATGATATAAAAGATGAAATTATGAAAATTGAACTATTCGATGCATTTCTTTATGAAGTATTGTGTATTTCTACTGAAGAGGATTTTTGTGAAGAAAATAATATAGAGTCAAAAAATAAAACATCAGATATAAGTTTTTCTGATAATGAAATTACTGACGTTAATATTATGGAAAATCTAAAAGGGGATTTTTCTGGAGTTGTAAAGTTTGATTTGAATTTAAAAAAGAAAGAACAGAATAAAGGTAAAAAGGGTATAGAACTTACAGATATTAAGCTTAAAACAAATATTGCTAGAAAATTAGGAAAAACGGTAATTACAATTATAGCTTTAGCATTTATTTCTTCTTTTTTTGTAAGTGGAATTGTATATTATGCCAGCGATAAGACTTCAAATAATAAGGTTGCTTTAAAGGAACAAGATAATGTTTTAGCATCACCTTTACCGACAGAAGTTTGTAATTCACCAGATATAAAAAAATTAGATGATAAGCATAAAATAGAAAAAAATAACGAACTGTTGGTACCATCTGTTACTCCTGACATAACTGATGTCAATTTGAATAATGATAATGTTACAAAGAATGAGGAGAGTATTCCAACTAAAATTAAAGATATAAGCAATAATGACAGTGGTGATATTAAGACAAATAGTGAAAATAAAGTTAGTGAAGATGTAAGCATAAATAAAGAGGATAAAGTGAGCGGTGTTACAACAGGTTTAAGTATAAAGATAAGTAAAGATAAGAATGAGAACAGGGAAATGGACGTAAATAAAAATGGCGATGGAAATGATATTAATGTAAATGGAGACAATGACACAATAATATCGATAAATGGGTCTAATAATGCCATAAGTATAGGTCAATAATTTATAAGGTGGGGGTAATATGAAAAGAAAAACATTAAGATTATTAGTAATTATTCTTACGATTAGTACAATCTTAAATACAGCATGTATACAGATTTGCGCTGCAAATTTTAAGCGCGAAATTGTGAATAACGGGGTAAAACTCAATGCTCCACTTAAATTAATAGACAATACTGTATTTGTACCTTTTAGACCGTTACTTGAAGCTTTCAATTGGGAAGTATATTGGGATTCTGTCAATAGTCAAGTAGTAGGCTGTAATAATGAAGATGAAATTGTTTTAAAAATAGGTGAATGTGAAGTTTTTGTTAATGAAGAATTGATTTATTTTTCAAAACCACCTGTTAATATAAATGGAACGGTTTATGTTGAAAGTAGATTTATAGCGCAAAACTTTGGCAAAAACATAATATGGAATAAGGAAGATAATTTAATTGTAAATAATAGAGAGTTGAGTGATACCGAAATAAACGGTATAGGTAATATTGTAATTGCAGGAAGCAATATGATTGTGAATATAACAGAAGCATATAGTGCCAATACGATTAATGATATGGTTCGTGAAGCTGATGAAATTTTAGAGCGTGGAATTGCTGCAAGTGCATTGTTAAAATATGAAGGGATTTTAAGAAATATTTCTTATAGGGACAAGCCAGATTTATATGCACATATAATGTATAATATGGGAAATGCATATTTGATTCTTGCTAATAATAAAGACTTAAAAAGAAATCTACTTCAAGCAATATCAAAATATGAGGAGGCTGTTAAGTATTTCGATGAGAATAAACAGTCTTTAAAATATCACTCAGTTGTAAAAAATCTAGCAAATGCCTATGGTATTTTGGGTCAAGCTACAAATGATTATGAATTAATTAATAGAAGTATTGAGAAATATAATAAGATAATTGAGTATTTTGAATATGAAACCGACCCTATTAATTACGCTACAATTCTTTTTAATCTTGGTAGAAACTATTTTATTATTGGAGAAATGACACGTGCGGAAGATAGTCTTGTTCAAGCTGAAAAGGCGTGTAATAGTGTGTTGAATTTTATAGATGATGAGAGTTCTGATTTGTATGCGGCAGTACAATTTAATTTAGGGAACGTGTATAAATTAATGTCAGAAATTAAGAGACAAAAGGAGTTCTTAGAAAAGTCAAAAGTGGCTTATGAGGAAGCAATGAAGATATGGACTGTAGAAATTGAACCAGCTAAATATGCAAGCACAAATAAGTGTATTGGGGATGTCTATAAATTACTCATTTCTTATGAAGACGAAGGATTGGAAGAAATTTTTGAAAAATCACTGAAGATGTTCGAAGAAGCTTTAAAAATAAAGACGTTGGAAAAATATCCTCTTGAAAATGCTTCAATTAAATGTAGTATGGCAGATATTTATTTGCATATGTACGAAGTTGAAAACAACTACAAAAATTTTGAATATGCAATAGATTATTATAAGCAAACTTTTGAGGTATATAATGAAGAACAACTTACTTTGGTAGTAAAATAATTAAAAAAGTTGAGCCTTGTTTATATTAATGAAATGGGTGCGTATAAAAAATATTATTCTATAATTATCGAATATTTGTAAATACAACATTGACATTTTATGTAATTAGAGAACGAGTATAATAGAAAGAACTAGCCGTAAAACCATACTGTTTTTTGCGAGTTTATGTTATAATTAAATGCAATTAGAGAATAGTATGATTTACTAATAAGGTGATTAAAAAAATAACTGGTCAATTGCCATTTCAGAAAATGTGATTTCATTGGCTTTGTGACTTAAATACTGTATAGGTTATTTTTCGAAATAGCCTAAACATTAAAAAAAGAAGGAAATATAAAAATGCAGAATCAATTTAAGCTACGTAAGTTTGTTGCACCGGAATTTGTTTTTGGTGAGAATTCCAGATTTTTAGTAGGCGAATATGCAAAAAAATTAGGTGGTCGTATAGTCCTTATAGTAACAGATGAAGAACTAATTCGTGCTGGTTGGGTAGAGGAAGTAAAAAACTACTTAAGAGATAAAGGAATAAAATTTGCTGTGTTTTCAGAAGTAACACCTAATCCAAGAATTGAAGAGGTTGAAAAGGGGGCTGCTATATATAAAAATGAAAATTGTAACATGCTTGTTGCAGTAGGTGGTGGTAGTGTAATTGACTGCGCTAAGAGCATAGGTGTAGCAGTAGCTAATAACAACAAACCTATATTGGATTTTGTAGGGGTAGACAAGATAAGATATCCAATTCCCCCACTAATTTGTTTGCCATCAACAACAGGAACTGGTGCAGACCTATCACAGGTAGCAGTTCTATTTAACATACATGAACGTAGTAAGATAGGAATTGTTAGTAAGGCAGTTGTGCCAGACCTTTCCTTAATTGATCCAGTTATAGTAACCACAATTCCACAATATCATTTATGTTGTTCTCTTATGGATAGTCTAGCACATGCCATTGAAGCATTTGTTTCAATAGGTAGCTCTGCAATTACGGATTTGTACGCGTTAGAGGCTATAAAGAGAATTTCAAATATTTTTGACTCGGGTTTAATAAACATACGAGATATATCATTTATTAATGATATTAGTGTAGCTGGAATTGAAGCCGGTTTGGCATTTTCTAATGCAAGCTTGGGTGTAGTGCATTCCTTGTCACATAGCTTTGAAGGGTTAACTGATATAAGCCATGGGGAAAGTATATCTGTTTTTCTTGAGGCTGGTATAGATTTTAACTATGATACTGTACCTAATAAGTATGATGTTATTGGTAAATGCATGGGGCTGGATTTGGAAAACAAGCATTCAGATGAAAGAAAACGGGCTATTATTGAGAAAATAGGGATTTATAAAAAAATAGTAGGAATGAACAAGAAAATTGGAGACTATGGAGTAAACAGTGATTGTATTTCATTTCTTGTCCAAAATGCTATGAAGGATAATTGTATTATTACAAATCCCAATAGGCCGAGTTGGGGGGATATAGAGACTATTTATGAAAAACTATTATAAAATAAATTCTGATAACAGATTACAGAACAATAAGAAAGATGATATTAGTCCAGTGGGACGTCCAGAATCCAATGTTCATGATGATTGGGATGAAGTTTATAAAAAAATACTCGGATTTGGTGAGAATTCTTTGAAAAAGAACTATTATCCTCAATTGGAGAGTAGTGTAATGGTTCTTCATCAAAAGGAAGAGTATTTTCGCGCACTTATAGAAAATGGTTCGGATATTATTATGGTAATAGATGAAAATGCTACCATTTGTTATTGTAGCCAATCTGTGACACGGATACTTGGATATAGTAGTGAGGAAATGATTGGAAAAAGTATATATAAATATATACATCCCATTGATGAAAAAAATTTCACAATAGATATTAATAAATGTCTCAATTCAGTTAACACCATATCACGTATTGAGTCGCATATGAGGCATCAGAACGGAACGTGGTTGAATATTGAGTCATTTGCAAATAATCAACTTCACAATTTGGCTGTGTCTGGTATTATTTTAAATTCAAGGGACATAACTGAACATAAAGAAGCGCAGGCTGAAATTTCAAAATTAAATGAAGAGCTTGAACAAATTATAGAAGAGAAAACAGCAATGTTGGCTCAGCTTAGAAAGTATGATGAATTAAAAACAGAATTTTTTGCAAATATATCACACGAATTTAGAACACCTCTAAACGTGATACTAAGTTCTCTTCGACTTTTAGAGTTAAAGAATTCAAATAATACCCTGTGTGGTGAAAATGAGCACATAGAAAAACATAGCAGAATTGTAAAACGAAATTGTTTCAGGCTTATAAGATTAATTAACAATTTGATTGATATTACGAAAATTGATGAAAATTATATGGAAGTAAATTTAAATAATAATGATATTGTTGAGATAGTAAGAAGTACTGTTGCATCTGTTATGGAATATACAAAAAGTAAAGGCTTAGAACTAATCTTTAGTTCTTCTGTTAAAAATAAAATAATAGCATGTGATTTACACAAGATTGAAAGGATTATTTTGAATCTTTTATCTAATTCAATTAAATTCACACAAGCAGGTGGTAAAATATCTATAAAATTATATACTAGAAATGATAATATTTACATAGCGGTATCCGATACAGGTATAGGAATTGCCAAGGAAAAGCAGAAGATTATTTTTGATAGGTTTGCACAAGTTGACAATTTACTTACAAGAAGGTGCGAAGGAAGCGGTATAGGTTTATCCCTTGTAAAATCTCTAGTTGAAATGCACAAAGGAAGTATTAGTGTTAAGAGTGATTATGGTAAGGGTAGCACATTTACTGTAAAAATTCCGGTAAATATATTGCCAGATGAAAGTCAAGTAAAAGATGAGTGTAGTGTTAACAAAGACCAAATAAATGTAGAGAGAATAAAAGTTGAGTTTTCTGATATATATTTTGAAGGTTTTAAATAATGTGTGTTATATGTCATGGAAGCAGTAGATATAGAGAAACAGTGTCAGGCAATTAACTTATTCAAAATACTAATACGAGGTTTATTTAATTATAGTGGGCCATTATCCCCAGGGCTATTAAATAATTTTTTTTATTATTGAGCTATTTTATGATACAATTGTTTATATGAAGGTGAAATTTTTCTTATAATTATAAACATATCAAAATGTAGAAATTAATTAGGGGAGATCATAAAAATGAAAAGATTTAAGTGTGTAATGTCAATTGTATTAATTCTTGTAACGATAATTACATATTCATCCATTGTTTTGGGTGAAGAGAGTACAAAGCAGGTACAAAGTGATTTAAAATTTAAGTCTGTTAGGGTAGGAGATTTTTATAACATAATAGCAATTAGTGAAGATGGACGTGTTTTTATGTGGGGGGAGAATAATTACGGTTTGTGCGAAATACCAGAAGGATTGACCAACGTAAAATATGTTGATGTTATAGGTTATTATGCAGCTGCTTTAAAGGAAGATGGGACAGTTATAGATTGGGGAAGAAGTATTTATACGGATAATCAGTACAGTCTTCCGGAAGGATTGGCAGGAGTAAAAGAAATAACATCTGGGGACGATTTTGTTGTTGCTTTGAAAGAGGACGGAACTGTTACGGTATGGGGTAATAATAAGGCTGGTCAATGTGATGTCCCTGAAGGTTTATCTGGTGTGAAGACTGTAGCCTGTAATTTTAGAAATATTGTTGCATTAAAAGAAGATGGTACTGTTGTATCTTGGGGATCGAACTTTTATGATGAAAGAAATATACCTGCAGGACTACGGGGAGTAAAATCTATTGTTTCAGCTTCAAATAATATTGCTGCTATAAAAGAAGACGGTACTGTTGTAATATGGGGAGACAATAAATATGGTAAATGCAATATACCGGAAGACTTTGTGGGTGTAAAGGATGTTTCTATAGGAAGTAACTATGTTATAGCACTAAAAGAAGATGGTGCATTAGCAGCTTGGGGAGATAATACTTATGGTCAATGTGATATTCCTGAAGGGTTATCAAGTGTTAAATCAGTATATACTTATAAAGATACAATAGTTGCATTAAAGGAAGATGGTACGGTTGTAGTTTGGGGGCAAAATGAAAATGGTTTGTATAATGTACCAAATGCTTTAACAGATGTTAAAGATATTTCTATTGTTGATAAAAATATAGTAGCATTAAAAGAAGATGGAACGGTAGTTGTATGGGGTGATAATACATATAGTCTTTGTGACGTACCTAAAGGATTAGAGGGAGTCAAAAGTATTTCTGTCGCTAGTCAATATGCAATAGCTTTAAAGGAGGATGGTTCTATTGTTGCATGGGGGTCAAACTATAGTGGACAATGCACTCGTCCTTCAGATTTAAGAAATGTTAATTCTTTGGTTTGTGTGGGGAAAAGAAATGTTTTAATACTAAATAGTGATGGAACGGTTTGTGCTTTGGGACAAGATCTTGAATTGAATAAATTTGCGAACGGGCTGACTGGAGTGAAGTCTATTGTACGAAATAATACTAACCTTACTTCAGTTTCTGCGGTAGTGATAATAAAAAGAGATGGTACTTTGGAATATTTTTTGGATAATTTTGGCGTTGGAGAAATAGTTTCTCCAAAGAGGCTATCCAACGTTAAGGATGTGTCTATAGGTAATAATCATTTAGTTGTATTAAAAGAAGATGGTACTGTTGTGGCATGGGGAGACAATTCTTTGGGGCAATGCAATATTCCTGAAGGATTAACTTCTGTGAAGGCTGTTTCAGCAGGAGGAGATCATACTATGGCATTGAAGGAGGACGGGACGGTTGTTTGTTGGGGATTTAATTCTGAGGGAGTGTGTGATGTACCAGAAGGATTAGTTAATGTAAAATCTGTTGTCGCTTCAAGATATAGTTCATTGGCATTGAAAGAAGATGGTACAGTTTGTGCGTGGGGGGGCAATTCATATGGACACTGCAATGTACCTGAAGGACTAAAAGAGGTTAAATCTATTGTAGCTCTGGAATTCTCGGCGGTCGCGGCATTAAAAGAAGATGGTACAGTTGTTATATGGGGAAGTGATGGACATATTTCTGAGAAGTTGAAAGATATAAAATTAATCACATCTGCATATTATGGCATTTATGCTCTTAAATCTGATGGAACGGTATTCTATCAGGATATGTCACACATTTTTGATCAACCTGAGATTGTAACATGCATGGAAGGAGTCAATACGCTATCAGCATGTGATGAAGATTTTGTTGCTGGTATAAAAAGTGATGGAACAATTGTTGGAATTAACGGATGGGCGCATATTAAGCTTTTAAGTAATGAATCAGTAAATGTTTCACAAAAGAAAGCTTTGGTAGGTGATCTGAATTCTGATGGAAAAATTAATGCAATAGACTTTGCATATATGAGGAAGTACTTGCTTGGTATGATAAATGATTTTCCAGCAGTTGATGATTTGTATTCATCTGATTTAAATGGTGATGGAAGCATAAATTCACTTGACTTTGCTTTGATGCGAAAATATCTTTTAGGAAAAATAAGTGATTTTGTTGTAGGTTCCTGAGAGATGGTTTTATAACCAAGGATAGTAAATTGTATGAGAGTAGATGAGCAGTTTTAAAACGATAGTTTGATAAAAAATTTTATTTTGTATATGCTATGTCTTAATAGATGGAATTAATAGCAATGTATTAAAATAGAAAAGGAAATTCTCGCAGGGTAGCTGAGAATTTTCTTTTTTAGTTAATTTAGTTAATTTAATAGTAAAGGAATTTGCATTTTAAAAGTTCGCCCGAAGGTCGCTAAGTTCATAGGAATTGTTAGAGAGGGTTGGTAAATTACAGTACCTCTATTATTTTACAATTTTTCATTGACTAATCTGGTCAATGGATGTATAATAAAAACATACCGACTGAACTGGTCAGTATATGGAGGTGATATTTTGGAAGACGTCTTAAAAAAAATGGATTCGCAAAAGAGAGAGCGGCTCATAAATAGCGGATTTGAAGAGTTTGGGAAAAATAGTTATAACAAAGCTTCTACCAATACAATAGTTAAAAATGCAGGAATATCAAAAGGTTTGTTGTATCACTATTTTAAATCTAAAACCCAGTTGTATGATTATTTGGTGGATTTAAGCATAAAGATTTTTGCTGATGAAATTCAAAAAAACTTTGATTGGGAAGTAGAAGACATATTCTTGAGAATTAAGAACATAGTAATAATTAAGATGAAGATTATAGAAAGATTTCCTAATGTCGTTGTTTTTTCCAAACGTCTGTATGAAAATAAATCACTTAATGAAGTAAAGGAATTAATTGAAAGTTATTTACCAGGGATTTATCAACGTATTTATAGCCATAATATTAATTTTGGATTATTCAAAGATGATATAGATAAGGAAAAAGCAATAAAGATGGTTCAGTGGATAGTAGAAAAGTATAGTGAAGAACAATTAGAAATATCTAGTAAAACAAACCAACCTATCGATATAGGAAAAATTTCAAAGGAGCTTAATGAGTATTTGGAGATCACAAGAAAAGCATTTTACAAGCAAAAATCAACTAAGGGATAACGAAAAATAACTTAGGTAAGGTGTTTCAAAAAAATTTGTTAGTCAGAAGTTATAGTTACAACCCAATAATGAAGCTAAAAAAGCTTTAAACATAAGAACATTATTTTGCAAAGCAAAAAATGTAAATCAGATTTTTTGAAACACCAATTAACCAGTTATTTTTTTTAAAATTACCTGAGATTAAATAAAAACTTTGCAATTGTTGTACCTTAATTTTTAGTTGTATCTAAATAGTTGGCCAAATCAGATCTACAATAAAAAGGAGGGTTTCCATGATTACGGTAAAGAATTTATGCCACTCTTATAACCACGATGGTAAATATGCAGTTAAAGATGTAAGTTTTGAAGTTAAGAAAGGTGAAATTTTTGGTTTTCTCGGCCCTTCAGGAGCAGGTAAATCAACAACGCAAAACATTTTAACCGGATTATTGCAGCTGCAAGAAGGAGAGGTTAAGGTTGCGGGTTATGATGTGAAGCACATTGAAAACAAAATGTTTAATCAGATAGGTATGTCTTTTGAACAATCCAATGTATATAGTAAGATGACGGCTAAGGAGAATCTTGATTTTTATAGAAAGTTGTTTGACGTTAAGACCCGTGAACCAAAGGAGTTATTAGAGCTGGTTGGACTTAGCGAAAAAGCAAATGTTCGTGCAGGAGAATTTTCAAAAGGCATGAAACACAGATTGACTTTTGCAAGATCGATGATAAATAACCCAGAACTATGGTTTTTAGATGAACCCACAACAGGTCTAGATCCATCCATAGCAGCTGATATTAAAGACATTATAAAGGCAGAGAACACGAAGGGTGTTACTATATTTTTGACCACTCATAATATGTATATTGCCGACGAGCTATGCGACCGTATTGCCTTTATTGTTGACGGTGAGATAAAATTAATCGATTCGCCTAAAAATTTAAAACTTCAATATGGTAAAAAGCTTGTTGAGATAGAATACATTAAAGATGGGCAAACGGTTACCGAGTCACTATCAACTATTAAAGAAACCGATGTAAAACGTTTGAAAGAGTTGATTGGAATGTACGAAATTCAGACTATGCACACAAAGGAGGCCACTTTAGAGGAAATCTTTATTAAGGTAACAGGAAGGGGGCTTGTTTAGTATGAAAAAATTATGGCATAGCTATATAAAGGAACTTAAACTTGCTTCAAGAGGTTACTACTTTTATATTGAGATATTTATGGCCCTGCTCATTTTAGCCATATTTTTATTTATCGTACCTGATGGTTTTAGTACAAAGACTAAAGAGTATATATCCTTTGATCTTCCTGCAAAAATGGTAGAAAAGTATGAAAAAGATTTCATAGATAGTGACACTGACGGCAGGTCGGAAGTAATAGAATTAAAAAGCAAAGGAAAAGTCATACCTGTTGAATATTTTGAAACTGAGGAACAAAAACTGTACATCTTTGAAAACAAAGAGGATATGATAAGTATGACAGATTCCGATAGACCTTCTGTAGGTGCGCACATTTCACTAGATGAATCTGGAGGGATGTTTTACGAGTACTATATGCAAGGATATGAATCACCGAAATTAAAAAATATTTACAAGGTATTTCATAATCGTGATTTAGATGAACTTGAAGCTATTAATGATAAGCAAGTTGTAAAATCTCTTGGTAAAAGAGTCAAATTGCTAAATGATAAAGAAAATACTGTTCCGTCATTGTTAACTTTTAATGGGAGTTTGATGGGGCTATTTATTATAGTGGCATATATTTTCTTAGATAAAAAGGAAGGGATCATAAAAGCTTATGCTGTGACCTCTTCAAAGGTATGGCAATATATGATGAGTAAAATTGGTGTTATATTGACGACTAGTACTATATCAAGCATTATTATTGTTTTGCCCATTATGAGATTTCAGCCAAATTATATATTACTGCTAATACTACTTCTTACTTCAGGCTTTTTCGTGTCGGCTCTTGGTTTGCTTATTGCAAGTTTTTATAAGGATTTAATGCAGGCATTTGGTGTAATATATTTAGTTATGATTATTATGTTACTGCCCAATATTGCATATTTCATTCCAAGCTGGGAACCTGTATGGATAAAAGTTCTTCCAACATATCCGCTACTTGAAGGATTTAAAGAAGCAATAATGGCAAATGGAGATATGACTTATATATTACTTGTTTCATTAGGTTTTTTAATTGCTGGTTTATTGCTTTTTGTTGCAGCGAATACAAGATATAAGAAAACATTGGCAGCCTAGGAATAATGGAAACTAACTTGTACTTTTTATAATTTAAAAGAAGTTTAATTTTGGCTGGGTGTATTTAATCATCGTGGACCATATTATTCCAATAACTAAAGCTCCGAGGCTAAGAGAATGTATAACTCGCTACGGGTCGAATCAAAACTCGCTACGCGTAGAAAAGTGATTCGACTAATCCTTCGCTTCGTTAACATTCTCTAAGCCTCTACGAAGATGTTATTTCCATAATATGTATCACAATTAAAATATTCACCCATTTTGGCTCAATAGGTAGATGTAAATGATTTTGTTGATTTCTAAAAAATAACTGATTACCTTGTGTTTCAAAAAACCTGATTGTATTAGGTTTAAACTATAAATATTGACTAAGGAATTTTTTTCAAACACCTTATCTAAAATAGAGGAAAAAAGAATAAAAAGTACTTTTCGAGCGAAATGTAGAAAAGGAGGGTTTATGATGTTGAAAAAAATAATAACGATCTTTTTACGAGATTTAAAAGTAAGTACAAGGGGATTTTTGACATTATATATTCTTGTGACTCCAATACTTATAGCGATTTGCATAAATTTATTAACACCAAGTGTTAATAATACTACCGTTAATTTGGCTATGATTGAAGGTGAAAATGATAACCAAGTGTCGTATATGAAAGACTTTGCACAGGTAGAATTGTTTAAAGATGCAAAAGCTGTAGAGGCGCGTGTTGCAAAAAGAGACAACATTATAGGTATCCTTCCGGATGGGGATGATTACTATGTACTAAAACAAGGTGACGAATTTGAGAGTGTTGTGGAATATGCAACGATGCTACTGACGTTTTATGAAGAAGATGTCCAGATAGCTAATTCTAATGCTAAAATATATGATTTTGGTCGTACTAAACCTCCGCTTAAAAAAATGTTGGTAAATATCATTATTATAATGATATCTGTGCTTGGAGGTATGTTGATAGCGTTAAATATTGTTGAGGAAAAGGTCGATAAGACCATTAGAGCTATACACCTTTCACCAGTTTCTAGAATGATGTATATTATGGGAAAGAGTATGATGGGAGTTGTGTTTCCTATATATGGTGTATTTGCTGTTGTGTTAATTGCTGGTTATAGAGATATAAACTATTTACAAATGCTTGTTTTAGTGGTTGTAGCAGCTATTATAAGTATGGTGGTAGGATTTGTTCAAGGATTACAAAATGAAGATGTTATCAGTGCTGCTGGAAATATAAAGATTTTATTTTTACCTGTTGCAGCAGCTATTGTAGCTATAGAAATTTTAAGTGACAAATGGCAGATTCTATTTTACTGGATACCGTTTTATTGGGCGTACAAAGGTAATGATGCAATTTTGATGGGAACGGCCACGTGGGCACAGATATTGATGTATTCTGTAATTGTAGCTGTAATTAACGCAATTGTTTTCATGATTATGGCACCTAAAATTAGAAAAGGTCTACAATAAATTTTTTAGGCAAGAACAAATAAGTTGGTTTCAAAAAAATTTTATAGACATCTTTTGCGGAGCAAAATAATGTTTCTATTATAGAATAGAAGCTTAAAAGCTCTCATAGTGGGATTTTAACGAAATATTGAATGTGTATTTTTTTGAGACTCCTAAGGTAAAAGAAAAAAATAAAAAGGAACGCCACTTTTTAAAACGTGGAGTTCCTTTTATAATCTTCAGGCAGAATAAAGCCTCATCTAAATATGCACTTAGATTTAGCTAAAAGAGTTCACTTTTTTATATTACCCTTACCATTCTAACACCGTTTATTGATTTTAATTTATTGACAACTTCTTCCGGCATTGAACCTTCAATATCAAAAATAGTATATCCTATTTTATCTTTGTGACGGCTGAGCATATCGCCTATATTTATTTTGTATGAAGCTATCATAGAAGTTATCTGTCCAAACATGTTTGGAACGTTGTCGTGAGCTACAAGTACTCTTGTTTCACCTGAACGTGCCAATTCCGAATTAGGAAAATTAACTGAATTTTTTATATGGCCTTTTTCAAGAAATTCACGTGTTTGAACAGCTGCCATTAAAGCGCAATTTTCTTCCGATTCAGGAGTTGATGCACCAAGATGGGGTACTGGAATTATGTTTTCGTTTCCAAGTAGTTCATCGGATGGAAAATCTGTAACATAACATGCTACTGTACCGTCTTCAACAGCTTCTAAAAGATCTTGATTATTTACAAGTCCGCCTCTTGCAAAGTTTAATAAGCGGACACCTTTTTTCATTATACTGAACATATCTTTATTGAGCATTCCTTTTGTGCTGTCCATAAAAGGCACATGAACAGTAATGTAATCCGAGGTTGAAACCAATTCTTCAAGGCTTGATGCTCTGTGAACAGTACAAGAAAGATCCCAAGCAGCAGAGATGGATATATAAGGGTCATATCCAATAACGTCCATACCAAGTGAAAGGGCATCATTTGCAACCATAACACCTATAGCACCTAATCCTATAACTCCTAATCTTTTACCTCTAATTTCAGGGCCTTTAAACTGTGATTTGCCCTTTTCAACCATTTTTCCTACTTCACTGCCGTTGCCTTTAAGGGATTGAGCCCATTGTATTCCCTTGAAGATTTTTCTTGAGGAAATAAGTAGAGAAGCAATGACAAGTTCTTTAACTGCATTTGCATTAGCTCCAGGTGTATTAAATACAACAATTCCTTTTTCTGTGCATTTGTCTATAGGTATATTGTTAACCCCTGCACCAGCTCTTGCAATTGATTTTAGGTTGTCGGAAAACTCCATATCCAGCATATTTGCACTTCTAACGAGTATTGCATCAGCATCATTTACTTCTGTAGATATTTCATATTTTCCCTTTTCAAATACATCCAAGCCTATGGATGAGATTTTGTTGAGTGTTTGTAATTTAAACAAGATAAATTCCTCCTATTTGTTATTTATAAAAATTTCTACCATTCTTTAAAGTTGATTCAAACTAATATAGATAGTTTATTTTTTAACAAACTATTTTCAAAAAAACGCTTCATTCAAAAGTAAATTTAAATATTTCGTACCAAACACAGTTAGTTTTATCACTTTTTTTGAAGCTTAAGCTGATATATTTTAATTTCAGATAAAAGCTTAACCTTAAAGTATATTATACTACCAATTATATTTATACTTCAAGTGTTTGACTCTAAAAGATATATTTTTAGCATAGACTGAATATAAAAGTTAACCTTTTTGTAAGGGTGATAGATATTTGAGGTGTTGTGATTATTAAGAAAAGTTAATAAAATATTTACATTTAATTAATTGACAAATAAATATTGTTTATTATAAAATTAAGATAGTTAATAGGTTATTTTTGTAAGGATGCTGTTTCTAGACTTTTTTGGAAGCACCTTATTTGTTTTAATCAGTATTTATATTTTTATAATAATTTTTGCAATGGTATGAATAAATTTTACTAGAACATAATAAAATAAATTTGCCTATTTTATATAAGGCAAAATCAAAATAATAACTGATTAACGGGAGTTTCAAAAAATTGGATGACATTTTTTGCATGGCAAAATAATGTACCTATGCTTGGGAGCTTAAAAGCTTCCATAATGGGCTTTGTAACAGAAATGATGAATATGTATTTTTTTTGAAACTCCCTAAGGCAAGATAAATAAACAATTTTAACTAAAGTTGCAAATTGTTTTAGATATTCCCTAGAGGGTTATAAAAAGGAGAAGGTTTATGAATCTTGGTTCAGAAGATATAGTGTTGTCAAATAAAAATTCTATAGCAAAAGATACAAATAGTTGTTCAAAATTGATAGTAGATGAAGTATATCTTGACGGTAAACTTATAAAGGCAGAATATGTTGATGAAGAAGAAAAAAGCTTTGGGATATTCATGCATTCACTTATACTTAGCAATTATGCCGAAGTTATCAAAATAAACAACAAAGAGGTTGATGTAGTAGGTGATGAATATGAAAAGGCTATTTTTCATTACGCTGCTTCAAAGGGATTCGATAAAAATCTTATTGAATCTATAGTACCGAAAGTAAATGATCTGACTTTTGAAAATGATAACAACCTAAAAGTATCTACATATTTAATCAATGAAAAATTGCGTATAGTTTCTAAAGGAACCCCACAACAAGTGTTAAAGAGATGTTCCCATGTATTGAGGGATTCAAAGTTTGTGAAGGTTACGGGGAAAATCTATAAAGAAGTTAATTTAGTACTAAAAGAAATGCTTGAAAGATGTGTAAGTGTTTATGCAATAGCATTAAAAGATGTTTCAAGCATTTCAAAAGTGCTTTCAAAGGATAAGTATATAAATCATATGACTCTAGTTGGCTTAATCGGCATGGTTCGGATATAGAAATAATTACGACTATAATATATTTCTGATATCTATAACGAGAAAAAACTCCACCTAACATAGGATGGAGTTTTTCTTATTTCTTAAGAAAGTGCAATGGTTTTTTGAAAATATGAAATGAAATGTAGAATATGCAAGAGTTTCAAAAGAAATATAAAAGTATACTAGTTAAGAAACGAAGGGGGCGTAGCTCAATTTGTTTTAGAAAGTGGTTAGACTTAGCCCCAAGTAGCGATGTTTATGGTTTTCTAAACGGATTAGTTATACATAAAGAAACATATACCTATAAAATGAGTTAGAGCACCTAAAAATACAAATAGATGCCATACCATATGGTGGTATTTAAATCCTTTGCGAGCATAAATAGCAGCACCAGCAGAATAGAACACGCCACCTGCTAATATAAGCCAAAAAAGCAGAGGGTTTGCTTTCTTTATGAATAACGGCATGAAAATAATCAGTGTCCACCCCATAACTAAGTATATCATAAGAGAAAATTTAGGCATTGAATTTTTGGAAATGGACTTGTAAAGTATACCAAATAAGACCATTGCCCACTGTATACAAAGTATGAGAACTGATTGCCACCCGCCTATGACAGATATAGCTATGGGAGTATATGTTCCTGCGATTGCTACATATATGAATATATGATCAAATATGCGCATAACTCGTTTGTGTTTTGTTTCGTATTCCATTATGTGATAAAAAGTTGACATGAGAAACATTAGAAATATTGAAACGCAAAATATAGTAACACCTACAACATCATATATTGAGTCACCTTTGGTATAAGCAATAATGGATACTATGGGAATTGAAAATAGCACAAGCAGCGATGAAACACCATGGGTTATAGCGTTTGCAACTTCTTCGCCAAAAGTGAGTTTTAATGGTAGCTTAGACAATTCGTTTACCTCCTTATAAAATAATTATTGATTAAGGGAGTTTCAAAAAAATACAGAGCCTATTAAATCAAGTTTTTTGAAACTCCAATGGATCAGTTTATTTTTTTGATTATGCTTAAGATTAAATGTACCACTTACTTGAGTATATTTCAATGTTTCTATCAACATAATAGCAAAAAAATATTATATATAAAAATAATTTGCCAATTGATATTTTAAATGATTTGTTATTATGTGTTTGTAACTCGAATATTGTGTAGGGCATTTTTTAAAATAGTTATAAGTGTGAGGTTGAATAAATATTTTTTGGAGCTTCCTAATAGAGGAAATAAATTTGTTTTAAACTTTATGGAACAATGGTATAATAAGTGCGTTGAAATAAATGGAAGGCTGAGAATAATTGATTGGAGCTGAAGTTAATGGTTGCAAAGGAGAAATATGAGAGAAGAAGAAAAAAGTATTTTCAACTGTGTGAGAAATATACCAAAATAATAAATATAATCAGCAACTTAAGACTTTTGCTGTTTATACTCGGAATTGGTTTGTCAATATTCTTGTTTGTTATTAAGTTCTATTTCATGTTGGTTGCAATTCTTGTAGTTTTTGTAGTCTCTTTTTTTTATTTGATGATTTTACATGATAAATTATTTAAGGCAAAACGTTATTCGTCTATGCTTGTAAAAATAAATGAGGATGCTTTAAAGCGTTTAAGTGGTGAATGGGAAAGTTTTCTGGACAGCGGCAAGGATTTTTTGGATGAGAACCATCAATACTCATATGATCTTGATATATTTGGGAGAAGATCTCTATTTCAATGGATTAATGTTGCAAGCACATTTTTAGGCAGAAAGGTATTTTGTGCACTTTTATCTGGGGATAGAAAGAAAATTGAACAAATTAAAAAAAGGCAGCAGGCTGTTAAAGAACTAGCTTTAAAATTAGGGTGGAGACAGAGATTCTTAGCAGAAGGATTGGTAATATCTGAAGAGATGAAAGACCCTGAAGGCCTTATTAACTGGGCTAATGAGCAATATGAATTTTATAAAAAGCCGTATCTTGCCGTGGTTGTAAAAGTGCTTCCTGTTATTACTATACTATCTCTAATTTTGGCGTTTAATACAAAAAGAGTGCCTTATTATATTCCAGCAGTTATGGTGCTTATACAGTTTTTTATTTTGAAATATAAGAATCGAGAGAGATCTGAAATTTTCAAAACAGCGGATAAGTTTAGTAAAGATATTGGTGTATATAATAAAATGCTAAAACTCTTTGAAAAGAAAGATTTTCAGTCAGATTTAATAAAGGAAATAAAAAATAAAATGGCTGGAAAAACAGGAATGCCCGCATATAAACAAGTAGAAAGGTTGGCAAAAATAATTGATTCTATTTCTAATAGGCATGTTCCATTTTATTTAATTTTTAATCTTCTTACCCTTTGGGATTATCACAATATGATAATTCTTGAAAAATGGAAAAATGGTTCTGGCAGGTATTTAAAAGAGTGGTTGGAGGGAATAGGTGAGATGGAAGCTCTGTCAAGCCTTTCGATAATAAAGCATGATAATCCGGATTGGGTTATGCCTGAAATAAAAGAAGCAAAAGACAACATATTTAAAGCTTCTAGGATGGGGCATCCACTAATAACATCAAACAGAGTATGTAATGATTTGGATTTTAACTCGCCTATAAAAGTTTTGCTTATTACCGGATCGAATATGTCTGGAAAGAGTACACTTCTAAGAACAGCGGGAATAAATCTGGTTTTGGCATATGCCGGAGCACCGGTTTGTGCGGAGGTTTTTTGTGTTTCTGCCATGGATATACATAGTTGTATGAGAGTGAGTGATGACTTAGGTAAAAATATTTCATCATTTTACGCTGAGTTATTGAGGATTAAGGATATACTAAAAGAGGCTAAGACAGGAAAAAGGGTGTTTTTTCTTTTAGATGAGATATTTAAAGGTACTAATTCAAGAGACCGTCATACCGGTGCAAGGGTTTTAATTGACGAATTAAGTAAAACAAAATCTATTGGAATGGTTTCAACCCATGATTTTGAGTTGTGCGATTTGGAGAAAAAGAGCCCAAAGATAAAGAATTGTCATTTTGAAGAGTACTACAAGGATAACAAAATCTATTTTGACTATAACCTTAGAAAGGGAGTTTCAACTACCCGTAATGCTATCTATCTTATGAGGATGGCAGGGATTGATATAGATGAAAATTCACTTTAGGTGGTTTCAAAAAATAACAGCGAAGGATTAGTCGAATTATTTCATACGAGAAGCGAGTTTTGATTCGACCTGTAGCTTTTTTTACATTCTCTTAGCCTCAGAGTTTTGTTTTATGGAATAATATGATACAAAATCAACAACTGCACTCTTTTGGATAAATTAATTGGCAGTACCCATTAGCGTTGCATTAAATTTATAATAAAAAGTCAATGTAAATAATTTACTGGGACAGCCTTCACATAGAAGGATATTCTGCCAAATGCTAGAGAAAAGGGGAGTGACCACCTAAGCCCAAGCACTA